>Ga0308166_1000166_pt1 | contig 128302 bp, 96 predicted proteins | sample PhyCR2_2_FD_202137 | JGI IMG/M metagenome (GOLD analysis project Ga0308166, IMG submission 202137) | Phyllosphere microbial communities from UC Gill Tract Community Farm, Albany, California, United States - DLSLCC.R2 | ecosystem: Host-associated > Plants > Phyllosphere > Unclassified | place...
CCGCCGCTGTAGCTCAGTCGGTAGAGCAGCGCATTCGTAATGCGAAGGTCACCAGTTCGATTCCGGTCAGCGGCACCAAGGATTAGCAGTAAGATCAAAGGGTTACATGCGAAAGCGTGTAGCCCTTTTGTCTTTTTGGCGCCGCTTGTGCCATCGACGATGATTCGACTATACTCGAAATATCGAATTGATTCGGGCCGGGTATGGAAAATAAAGACGCCGTCATCGCTTTGGCTGCTCTCGCACAGGAGTCCCGCCTGGCTGCTTATCGCCTGCTCGTGCAGGCCGGTCCAGGCGGCCTGGCGGCCAGCAGGATCGCGGAGGCGCTCGGGATGGCGCCGTCCTCGCTGTCCTTCCATCTCAAGGAGCTGACCCGCGCGAACCTCGTCGTGCCGCGACAGGAGGGGCGCTTCGTCATCTATGCCGCGCAGTTCGAGACCATGAACGCCTTGCTGGGCTTCCTCACGCAGAACTGCTGCGGCGGCAATCCCTGTTCTCCCATCGGCAGCGCAATCCTGAACCTGACATGAACGTACTTTTCCTGTGCACGGGTAACTCCTGCCGCTCGCTCATCAGCGAAGCCGTCTTCAATCACCTGGCGCCTTCGGGATGGCATGCCATCAGCGCCGGCAGCCAGCCCACCGGCAAGCTGAACGAGCGGGCGTTGGCCCTGCTGGCCAGCAAAGGCATCCCGACCGAGGGCTACTACAGCAAGTCCTGGGACGGTCTGCCGGTGACGCCGGACATCGTGGTGACGGCGTGCGCCAGCGCGGCCGGCGAGACCTGTCCGGCCTATCTCGGCCCGGTCCTGCGCACGCACTGGGGTGTGGACGATCCGAGCCACGTCGTCGGGACCGACGAAGAGATCGGCGCCGCGTTCGAGAAGGCCTATGCGATCCTGCGCGCGCGCATCGAAGCCTTCCTTGCGCTGCCGCTGGACCAGCTGATGACCGACCGCGCCAGCCTGGAGGCCGAGCTGGACCGCATCGGCCACATCGGGGCGCGAGAATAAGGTGCTCGCAGCTTTCCTCATCTTCGTCGCCACACTGGCCCTCGTCATCTGGCAGCCGCGCGGGCTGGGGATCGGCTGGAGCGCGTCGGCCGGGGCCGTCGTCGCCCTGCTTGCCGGCGTCATCCAGGTCCGCGACATCCCGACCGTCTGGCACATCGTCTGGAACGCCACCGGCGCCTTCGTGGCCGTCATCGTCATCAGCCTGCTGCTCGACAAGGCCGGCTTCTTCGAATGGGCTGCATTGCACGTCGCGCGCTGGGGCAGGGGGAACGGCCGGCGCCTGTTCGTCATGCTGGTGCTGCTCGGCGCCGCCGTCTCCGCCCTGTTCGCGAACGATGGCGCCGCACTGATCCTGACGCCCATCGTGATCGCCATGCTGGCTGCCCTGCGTTTTTCGTCGAACGCGACCCTGGCCTTCGTGATGGCGGCCGGCTTTATCGCGGACACCGCGAGCCTGCCGCTGGTGGTGTCGAACCTCGTCAACATCGTGTCGGCCGATTACTTCGGCATCGGCTTCGCGCGCTACGCCTCGGTGATGGTGCCGGTGAACCTGGTGTCGGTGCTTGCGACGCTGCTGGCACTCGCGTGGTTCTTCCGCAAGGACATCCCCGCCGACTATGACGTCAGCCAGCTCCGGCGCCCGGAGGAGGCCATCCACGACCGGGCGACATTCGTGACCGGCTGGTGGGTGCTGGCGATGCTCCTCGCCGGCTTCTTCTGGCTGGACGATGTCGGGATACCGATCAGCGTCGTCGCGGCTGCCGGCGCCTTGCTTCTGCTGGCCGTCACCGCGCGCGGTCACCGCATCTCGACGCGGGAAGTTCTGCGCGGGGCGCCATGGCAGGTGGTCGTGTTCTCGCTGGGGATGTACCTCGTGGTCTACGGCTTGCGCAATGCGGGGCTGACCGATTACCTGACGGCCCTGCTCGAGCGCTGCGCCGCGCACGGCGTCTGGGGCGCCGCGCTCGGCACAGGCTTCATCACCGCCGTCCTGTCCTCGGTCATGAACAACATGCCGACCGTGCTGGTGGGCGCCCTGGCCATCGACGCCACCTCGGCCCAGGGCGCCGTGCGCGAGGCGATGGTGTACGCGAACGTCATCGGCGCCGATCTCGGGCCGAAGATCACCCCCATCGGCAGCCTCGCTACCCTGTTGTGGCTGCATGTGCTGTCGATGAAGCGCATCCGCATCTCGTGGGGCTATTATTTCCGGGTCGGTGTCCTGCTGACGCTGCCGATCCTGCTGGCGACTTTGTGCGCACTCGCTGTCCGGCTGAGCTGAAAATGCGCTGAAAAAGGAAACCGACATGGACAAGATTCCGAATCTCCCCAACATCAAACCCGAGCTGCTGGACCTGCCCACGGCCGCGAAGCTCGACCTGGCCGGCGAGCTGGATCATCCGCCGCGCATCCTGATGCTGTACGGGTCGCTGCGCGAGCGTTCGTTCAGCCGCTTCCTGACCTACGAAGCGGCGCGCATCCTCGAACACTTCGGCGCCGAAGTCAGAATCTTCGATCCGATGGAACTGCCGATGACCGGCAGCGTGCCCGACACGCATCCGAAGGTGGTCGAACTGCGCGAGCTGTTTCTCTGGTCGGAAGGGCAGGTCTGGTGCAGCCCGGAGCGTCATGGTGCGATCACGGCGGTCATGAAGAACCAGATCGACTGGGTCCCGCTGGAAATGGGCGCCATCCGGCCGAGCCAGGGGCGTACCCTGGCGGTCATGCAGGTATGCGGCGGCTCGCAGTCCTTCAACGTCGTGAACACGCTGCGCCTGCTGGGACGCTGGATGCGCATGTTTACCATCCCGAACCAGTCTTCGGTGCCGATGGCGTACAAGGAATTCGACGACGCCGGCCGGATGCGGCCCTCGGCCTACTATGACCGGGTGGTCGACGTGATGGAGGAGCTGTTCAAGATGACGCTGCTGTTGCGCGGCCGGGCCGGCTACCTGACCGACCGCTACAGCGAGCGCAACGAGCGCGCACGCAAGGCGATCGATCGCCAGATCGAGAAGCTGTAATAAACTATCCAATGTCCGGTATCATGGCCGGGTCCCGATTGTCCCGATCGAATAGCGAAGTCGAACAGAACACATGCGCCGCTGGGTCATCATCCTTCTGCTGCTGGTCTATCCGCTCCAGGTCGCCCTGGCAGCGGCGGACAAGTGCTGCGTGACGACCCCCGCCGGCGTGACCCATCACAGCGTAGGCCAGACCGGCGCCTTCGCTGCCGAACCCGTGTTCGTCGCGGCCGAAGAACGCTCCGCGCTGGCGGACCCGCACTGCGCGGCCTGCGTGTTCGGCCAGGTGCTGTATCTCCCTTCCGACTTCACCGTCATCCCCGCCGAGCGCAGCCACGCCTCGAGCATCGCCTTCCACCCACCTTACCTGACTGCGCCGCCAGCCAGCCGCCTCGAACGTCCCAAATGGCCTGCCGCTGCTGACTAGCGCGCAGACCTTCCCTTAGCACGCAAGCCAGCCTGGCTTGCCTGCCCCTGCGCGCCTGATTTCACCATTTTCAGGAGCAGGAATGACTATCCGACCCAAACGACATCATGTCCTGGGCGTCGTCGCTGCATTGGCATTGGCATGGCGCTGCGGCGCCGCCGAGCCCATGCGCGCCGCGCCGGGGACAGCAACACCCATCGATCTATCCACGGCCATCGGCCTGGCGCTCGGCCAGCCGTCCGTGCAGGCTGCCGCGCACGAAGTGTCGGCCAGCGAAGCGGGCCTCGAGCAGGCCGGCCGCCTGCCGAATCCCGAGCTGGCCTATCTGCGTGAAGGCCAGCAGACGGGAACCCGGACGACGACCGTCCAGATCAACCAGCCCATCGAACTGGGCGGCAAGCGCCAGGCACGCGTCGCCCTGGCGCAAGGCGCTCTCGGCCTGGCCAGGAGCGAACAGCTGGCGGTGCGGCGGCAGGTCCGCGCCGAGGTCATCGCCGCCTGGTACGACGTGCTGGTGGCCCGGCAGCGGCAGGAACTTGCCGAGGCGCTCGGCGAGCTGGCGCGAAAGAGCGTCGAGGTGGCCGGCAAGCGCGTCGCCGCCGGGAAGATTTCGCCCATCGACGAAACCAAGGCCCGCCTCGCCGCGGCCGATGCGGCAATGGAGCTGAACCAGGCAAAGGCGCAGCTTGTCCTGGCGAGGACGAAGCTGGGCGCCCTGGTCGGCAGGCCAGCCGACGCGATCGACATCACAAGCTCACCCGGTGAGCTTCCGCAAGTGCAGCCGCTGGCCGTACTGCTGTCCCGGATCGGCGACGCGGCCGAGGTCCGGCAAGCCCGCAGCCAGTTGACGGCCCAGGAAGCGCAAGCCGGTGTCGAGCGCGCGGCGCGCCTGCCTGATCTCACGCTGTCCGTCGGCACGCAGCGCGACGAGCAGGCCGGGCGCCGGCAAACCGTGCTCGGGCTGTCCGTGCCGCTGCCGCTGTTCGACCGCAACGAGGGCCGGCTCAAGGCGGCGCTGCGGCGCACCGACAAGGCCCGCGACGAACTCGCCGCCGCGCAAACGAAGGCTGCAGCAGCGTTGGTCAGTGCCTACACGCGCTACGAAGTGGCCGCCGGCGAGACCGCACTGCTGCGGCAGGACGTGATTCCCCAGGCCCAATCCGCCTACGAACTGACGCTCAAGGGCTTCGAGTACGGCAAATTTCCCTTCCTCGACGTGCTGGATGCGCAGCGCACCTGGTTCCAGGCGCAATCGCGCCTCTGGAACAGCATGCTCGACGCCTACCGCGCCTACGCCGAGATCGAACGCATCGCCGGCACTATCGAACAAGACAAGCGAGAAACGCAATGAGCAAAAAACAGAAACTGACGATCGCGCTGATGTGCGCAATCGCCGCCATCCTTGCCGCCTTGACCTTGTGGCGGCAACCGGCAGCACCCGCCGCGCAGCAGACGACGGAACACGACAGCCACAAGGACGCGCACGGCCACGACGACCGCCATGCGGAAACGAAGGCAGCGCCGGCCGAAACCGGGGACGAACGCAGCGTCGCGATGACCGAAGCGCAGATCAAGGCCAACGGCATCGCCATCGATACCGTCAAGCCGGCCATGATCCAGGAACGTCTGCACCTCCCTGCGCAGATCAAGGTCGACGCCGAACGTAGCGTGGCGCTGGGGGCGCCCGCGCAAGGCATCGTGCAGTCGGTGCTGGTGTCGCCCGGCGCCGCGGTGCGCAAGGGGCAGGCGCTGGTCGCGATCCAGAGTCCGGCGGTGGCGCAATGGCGCGCGGACCTGGGCAGTGCGCGGCAGCGCCTGAAGCTGGCCAGGACCAGCTACCAGCGTGAGAAGACCCTGTGGGAAGAGCGCATCTCCGCGCGCCAGGATCTCGATGCAGCGGAGACGGCGCTGAAGGAAGCCGAGATCGCAGTGCAGGCAGCGCAGCAGCGCCTCGGCGCCCTCGGCATCGCGGCCAACGGCGAAGGCGTGTCGAGCATCGTCACCGTCCGCGCGCCGCTGGATGGCGTGGTGGTCGACAGGCCGGCGGTGGCGGGGCAAGCCGTCGACGAAACGAAGCCGCTGCTGACGATTGCCGATCTTTCGAACGTGTGGATCGAAGCCGCGGTGCCGGCGGACAGCCTGCCGCACATCGGCAGCGGCATGCCGGCCAAGGTCAGCGTGAATGCGCTGCCGGGTGCGCTCGACGGCAAGCTGGCCTTCGTCGGCCCGGTGCTGGGCGAGACCACGCGCATGGCGACCGCCCGCATCGTCCTGCCGAACAAGGACAGGCGGCTGCGTCCCGGCATGCTGGCCAGCGTCGACCTGCTGGGGCCAGCATCGAACGTCCCCATCACGGTCGCCAGCGATGCCGTCCAGACCATCCACGAGCATAAGGTCGTGTTTGTCCGCACCGATGCGGGCTTCCGCGCGCAGGAGGTGGTCATCGGGCGCAGCGACGGCAAGCGCACCGAGATCGTGAAGGGCCTGGCGGCGGGCGATGTCTACGCGGCCGGCGGCAGCTTCCTGCTCAAGGCGGATCTCGGCAAGGCCGAAGCCGGGCACGACGACTGAGCGGGGTAGCCATGTTCCAGAAACTCATCGAACTTGCCATCGCACGCCGCTGGCTTATCGTCTTCGCCGTACTCTGCCTGGCCGGGCTGGGCGTCTATCACTACCAGCGCCTGCCGATCGACGCGGTCCCGGACATCACCAATGTCCAGGTCCAGATCAACACCGCCGCCGCGGGCTATTCGCCGCTGGAGGTCGAGCAGCGCATCACCTTCCCGATCGAGACCGCGATGAATGGCCTGCCGCGCCTCGAGCAGACCCGCTCGCTGTCCAGGTACGGGCTGTCGCAGGTGACCGTCGTGTTCAAGGAAGGCACCGACATCTACTTCGCGCGCCAGCTGGTGAGCGAACGGCTGCAGCAGGCCAAGGCGCGCCTGCCGGACAAGGTCGAGCCGTCCATGGGCCCGACCGCGACCGGACTGGGCGAGATCTTCTACTGGACGGTCGAGACGACGAAGGGCGCGCGCAAGCCGGACGGCAGCCCCTACACGCCGGCCGACCTGCGCGAGATCCAGGACTGGATCGTGGCGCCGCAGCTGCGCAGCGTGGCCGGCGTCACCGAGGTCAACACCATCGGCGGCTACCTGAAGGAATACCAGGTGGCGCCGGACATGGCCAGGCTGACCAGCCACGGTTTGTCGCTGGCGCAGCTGGTCGATGCCATCGACCGCAACAACGCCAATGCCGGCGCCGGCTACATCGAGCGCGGCGGCGAGCAGTTCGTGGTGCGCACGCCGGGCCAGGTGAAGACCATCGAGGAGATCCGCAACATCGTGCTCGACGTGGTGCAGGGCGCGCCGATCCGGGTGCGCGACGTCGCCGAGGTCGAACCGGGACGCGAACTGCGCACCGGCGCCGCCACCGAGAACGGGCGCGAGGTCGTGCTGGGCGCGGTGTTCATGCTGATCGGCGAGAACAGCCGGGCGGTGGCGGAAAGCGCACGGCGCAAGCTGGAGACGGTGAACCGTTCGCTGCCGCCCGGCGTGCAGGCACTGCCGGTGTACGACCGCTCGGTACTGGTCAACAAGGCGATCGGCACGGTGCGCAAGAACCTGGTCGAAGGCGCGCTGCTGGTGATCGCGATCCTGTTCCTCTTCCTCGGCAACCTGCGCGCGGCCTTGATCACGGCGCTGGTGATCCCGCTGACCATGCTGATGGTGTTCACGGGGATGGTCAAGGCCGGCGTCAGCGCCAACCTGATGAGCCTGGGCGCGCTCGATTTCGGCATCATCATCGACGGCGCCGTCGTCATCGTCGAAAACTGCATCCGCCGGCTCGGCCTCGCGCATGCAGCGGCAGGCCGGGCCTTGACGCGGGAAGAACGCTTTGCCGAGGTGGCCGCCGCCGCGGCCGAAGCCCGACGCCCGCTGCTGTTCGGCCAGCTGATCATCATGACGGTGTACCTGCCGATCTTCGCCCTGGCCGGCGTCGAAGGGAAGATGTTCCATCCGATGGCGATCACGGTGGTGATGGCGCTGGTGGCGGCGATGATCCTGTCGGTGACTTTCGTGCCGGCCGCGGTCGCGCTGTTCGTCAGCGGGCAGGGCGCGGAGAACGAAAACAGGATCATGCACCAGGCGCAGGCGCTGTACCGGCCGCTGCTCGACTGGGTGCTGCGCAACCGCCCGGTGGCCCTGACGTTTGCCGCGCTGAGCGTGCTGCTATCGGGCCTGCTCGCCACCCGGCTGGGCACCGAGTTCGCACCCAACCTGAACGAAGGCGACCTCGCGGTGCTGACCATGCGCATTCCCGGCACCAGCCTGCAGCAGTCGGTGGCGATGCAGCAGCAGCTGGAGAGCACGCTGCTCGCGCAATTCCCGGAAATCGAGCGCATGTTCGCGCGCGTGGGTACGGCCGAGGTGGCGACCGACCCGATGCCGCCGAATGCCGCCGACAGCTACATCATCCTGCGCCCGGAGAATCAATGGCCGGCGCCGCGCAAGTCGCATGCCGCGCTGGTGGAGGCGATCACCGCAGCGGCCGCCAAGGTGCCCGGCAATAACTACGAGTTCTCGCAGCCGATCCAGCTCCGCTTCAACGAGCTGATATCGGGGGTACGCAGCGACATCGCCGTCAAGGTGTTCGGCGACGACACCGGCGCCATGGAAGCGACCGCGCAGCAGGTCGCCCAGGTGCTGGGCAGGCTGCAGGGCGCGGCCGAGGTCAAGGTCGAGCAGACCGAGGGATTGCCGGCGCTGACGCTGTCGGTGGACCGGCTCAAGGCGGCGCGCTACGGGCTGAACGTCGCCGACGTGCAGGAGACCTTCAGCACGCTGGTCGGCGGGCGCGAGGTCGGCATGCTGTTCGAGGGCGACCGGCGCTTCGCGATCACGGTGCGCCTGCCGGACGGCCTGCGCAACGACATCGACAGCCTGCGCCAGCTGCCGGTCTCGCTGCCGCCGCAGGATGGCCGGGCGGCCAGCATCCCGCTGTCCGAGATCGCCAGCCTGGCCTTCGTCCCGGAAGCGAACCAGATCAGCCGCGAGAACGGCAAGCGGCGCATCGTCGTCACCGCCAACGTGCGCGGGCGCGACCTGGGTTCCTTCGTGGCCGAACTCGAGGCCGGCCTCGGCAAGCTCAAGCTGCCGGCTGGGACCTGGCTGAACCTGGGCGGCCAGTTCGAGAACCTGCAGGCCGCGAGCCAGCGCCTGGCCCTCGTCATTCCCGCTGCATTGGCGATCGTGTTCGCGCTGCTGTACCTGATGTTCAACAGCGTCAGGGATGGTCTGCTGGTGTTCAGCGGCATCCCGTTCGCCATGAGCGGCGGCGTGCTGGCCCTGTGGCTGCGCGGGCTGCCGCTGTCGATTTCCGCCGCGGTCGGCTTCATCGCGCTGTCGGGCGTCGCCGTGCTGAACGGGTTGGTGATGATCGCCTTCGTGCGTTCGCTGCGGGAGCAGGGCCATGCGCCGGAGGAGGCGATGAGGGAGGGCGCGCAGGTGCGTCTGCGGGCGGTGCTGATGACGGCGCTGGTGGCTTCGCTCGGCTTCCTGCCGATGGCGCTGGCGACAAGTACCGGCGCCGAGGTGCAGCGGCCGCTGGCGACAGTGGTGATCGGGGGCATTTTGTCGTCGACGGCGCTGACGCTGCTGATCCTGCCGGCGCTATATACCTGGGCACATGGACGGACAAAAACATGAACTCCCACGGCTCTGTTAGTCAGCGCACAGTGATCATGGTCTAAAAGTTATATTTTTTCTATCGCGACGCCGCGCAACCGGTGTCGAACCGGCATCGCGGCTTAACCCCAACGAAACGCGGAATGGATCATCCCTAGACGCGGAACTCCTGAAAGTGTTCAGGGTCAATGTGTTGATGGTCGAGTATCGGTCTACTCCGCGTTGGTCAAAATCTTACGAAGGAAGACATCATGGATAATCAAAAGTCGAGCGAAGCAAAAGGCAGCAGCACTTCGGGCAACAACGCAGGTAACCAGGGCAGCTCGAACAGCTCGGGCAGTCTGAACAAGAGCACCCAGTCGAACCAGGGCAAGGACCAGAGCACGCTGACCGGCTCGAGCACCGGCTCGAGCACCGGCGGCGCAACCGCATCGAGCACCGGCGCCGTGGGCGGCACCAGCAATGCCGGCTCGTCGTCGTCGCAATCGACTTCGCAGGGCGTCGGCTCGATGGGCGCGATGAGCGCCAGCGGCTCGACCGCCAGCGGCACCAACAGCGCCACCAGCGGCTCGTCCAGCTCGGACAAGGGCTCGAGCATGGGCGGCTCGTCGGGCAGCAGCCAGAGCGGCGCGGGCGCAAGCACTGGTTCGGGCACGGGCGGCGACCTGAAGGACGTGGCCAACAAGGCCCAAGGCATGGCTGACCAGAAAGCCCAGGACCTGCACTCGAAGATCGACCAGGCCGCTGACGCTGCCAAGCCGATGGTCGACAAGGCCGTCAACAGCGTGCAGCCGGTCGTCGACCGTCTGGCAACCACCGCCCACGCCGGCGTGGACAAGCTGCAGGGCATGCTGAGCGGCACCGGCGCCAGCCTGGGCCAGCGCAAGGAACAGCTGACCGACGCCTACGGCCAGTACATGGACCAGGGTCGCGAGTACGTGCGCCAGAACCCGGAAAAGGCGATCGCCATCGCTGCCGGCGTCGGCTTCCTGCTGGCCAAGCTGCTGGGTGGCCGTAGCCGCGATTACTGATCGTTTTTAGATCGGTAGCAACAATACAAAGCCGGCGCCATGCCGGCTTTGTGCTTTTTGAAGCAGGTTGCAGGAATCTCACACAAAGTCACCAAAAAATTGCATTTAGGGAATTCCTGTTTTAGTCTTTACGCCATTGCGGTCTTTCCCGCCATCTGCCGCCCGAACATCCGCCGGCTGTCACGATACCTTTTTCCACCGTTCATGCGCGTTTCTCAAGCGTATGGCGACGCACATCCTTTGATTGGGCTGATATGGGTTTTCTGAGTCTGAACATCGCCAACCGGCTGCGGCTGGGCTTTGGCTTGCTGCTTGCTTTTATCGCAGTGATTGCCTGCGTTGGCGTGTATTCGTTGAACCAGTTGCACAAGGGAACGACCGAGCTGGCCGATGGTGTCTGGCCGCGTGCCCGCCAGGCCAATATCGCACTAGATAACGTGCGCGGCAGCATCGGCAGGATCTTCCAGCTGGTCGCCGTCGACGACCCGGCCGTCCGTGCGCAGGCGGCAGAGCGCCTGAACGCCAACATCGCCGCAACGGATAAGGCGCTGCAAGACCTCGAACCCCTGCTGGTGACCGAGACCGGCAAGGCTGCGCTGGCTGATGCCAAGGAGCGCCGCAAGGACTACATGGCGCTGGTCGAACAGGTCAAGGCCCTGCTCAAGGATAACAAGACGGAAGAGGCGCGCGCACTGGCCTTCGGCAAGACCTACGATGCCCTGCAGGCGTTTGCCAAGTCGCTGCGCAAGCAGGTCGAATTCCAGGAAGGGCGTTTCGAGTCGGCGTCCAACGATGCGGACGCCGTCCACGCGACCGCGCTGCGCATCATCGGCGGCATGGCCGTCACCGCCTTGCTGCTGGCGATCGCCGCGGCGGTCGTGATCACCCGCTCGGTGGTGCGTCCTTTGAACCGCGCGGTCGAGGTCGCACGCACCGTGGCGGCCGGCGACCTGACCAGCCGCATCGAGGTGCAGGGCAAGGACGAAGCAGCGCAGATGATGCAGGCGCTGAAGGAGATGAATGCCTCGCTGTCGTCGCTGGTGCTTGACGTCCGCACCGGCAGTGACGAAATCGCCACCGCCGCGCGCGAGATCGCGACCGGCAACCTGGAACTGTCTTCGCGCACCGAGCAGCAGGCCGGCGCGCTGGAAGAAACCGCGTCCTCGATGGAAGAGATGACCTCGACCGTCCGCCAGAACGCCGAGAACGCCCTGCAGGCCAACCAGCTGGCTGCCAGCGCTTCCGACGTGGCGCGCCGCGGCGGTCAAGTGGTGGCGCGCGTGGTCGAGACCATGGGCGACATCGACCAGGCTTCGCGCAAGATCGTCGAGATCATCTCGGTCATCGACGGCATCGCGTTCCAGACCAATATCCTGGCGCTGAACGCCGCGGTCGAAGCGGCGCGTGCCGGCGAGCAGGGCCGGGGCTTTGCCGTCGTCGCCGGCGAGGTGCGCACGCTGGCCCAGCGTTCGGCCGCCGCCGCCAAGGAGATCAAGGGGCTGATCGACGATTCGGTCGCCAAGGTGAGCGTGGGTTCGCAGCTGGTGTCGGACGCCGGCACGACCATGGACGAGGTGGTGACCAGCGTGCAGCGCGTGACCGACATCGTGGCCGAGATCAGCAGCGCCAGCCGCGAGCAGGAAGGCGGCATTACCCAGATCAACCAGGCCATCACCGAGATGGATTCGGTGACCCAGCAGAACGCGGCCCTGGTCGAGGAAGCGGCCGGCGCGGCCGGCAGTTTGCAAGAGCAGGCGGACCGGCTGGCGCAGATGGCGGCCGTGTTCAAGGTGGAGATGCCGGCGGCCGCTTCTGCTGCCGCGCCGCGCAAGGCGGTGGTAGCCAAGGCGGCGCCGGCGCAGCGTTTGCCGGTAGTGGCTGCGAAGCCGAAGGCTGCGGCCAAGGCGGCGGTGGCCGAGGAGTGGGAGACCTTCTGAGTCCCCCCGCGGCTTACTTCACCGTGCTTTCCTCGCTCGGCACCGCATGCCGCGGATGCTTGCGGAACCTGCGCGCCGTGCGCCCCATCCAGTGCTCGGCATCGTCCACATAGGTGAACACGGCCGGCACCACCAGCAGGCTGAGTAGGGTCGAGGTGATCAGGCCGCCGATCACCGCCACCGCCATCGGCGAGCGGAAGCTCGGGTCGCCGGACAGGCCCAGGGCCAGCGGCAGCATGCCGGCGCCCATCGCCAGCGTGGTCATGACAATCGGACGCGAGCGCTTGTGGCAGGCGTCGACCAGGGCGTCGATGCGGTTCATGCCGGCCTTGCGGGCCAGGATCGCGTAGTCGACCAGCAGGATCGAGTTCTTGGTCACGATCCCCATCAGCATGATCAGACCGATCATGGTCGGCATCGACAGCGCGTTATGCGTCAGCAGCAGCGCCACGAAGGCGCCGCCGATCGACAGCGGCAGCGCCGCCAGGATGGTCACCGGCTGCAGGAAGTCGGTGAACAGCAGCACCAGCACCCCATAGATGCACAGCACGCCGATCAGCATGGCGACGCCGAAGCTGGCGAACAGGTTGCGCATCTCTTCCGCATCGCCGAGTTCCGCGATCTGCACCGAGGCCGGCAGGTTGCGCAGCGACGGCAGGGCGCGCGCTTCCGTATTCACTTCGCCCAGCGAGCGGCCGTTCAGCTCCACCTGCAGGGTCACCTGGCGGCTGCGGTTCAGGCGGTCGATCTGGGCCGGACCGCTCTCCAGCGTGATGTCGGCCACGTTCGCCAGCAGCACAGGGCCGTTCTTGCCCGGCACCGTCAGGCGGCCGATGGCGTCGAGGTCGGCGCGCACCGCATCCGGCAGCTTCACGCGGATCGGCACCTGGCGCTCGGACACGTTCATCTTCGCCAGCACCTGGTCGTAGTCGCCGGCGGTGGCCACGCGCACGGTTTCGCCGATGCTTGCTGCGGTCACGCCGAGGTCGGCGGCGCGCGCGAAGTCGGGACGCACGATGATCTCCGGGCGCACCAGCGAGGCGCTGGAACTGACGTTGCCGACGCCGTGCAGCGTGCGCATCTCGCGCTCGGCCTGGCGCGCGACGGCCATCAGCGCCACCGGGTCTTCACTGCGCAGCACCATCTGCATCTTGATGCCGGTGTCCGGCGGGCCGACGTTGAAGCGGGCGCCGGGGATGTCGGCCAGCTTGGCGCGCAGGTTCGATTCGATGACGGCCAGCTTTTCCTTGCGGTCGCTGCGGTGCGTGGTGGTGAGCGTCAGCACGGCGCGGCGCGCCTCGGCTGCGGCGCCGGGCGCGAAGGCGTCGCCGCTGGAGCCGCCGCCGACCGAGCTGAAGACGTTCTTGACGTTCGGGACCTGCATCGCCGCCAGGCGCGCGCGCTCGGCCACGGCGCGCGTCTCCGCCAGCGTCGAGCCGGGCGGCAGCTCGATGTTGATCTGGGTCTGGCCACGGTCGGCGGGCGGCACGAAGCCGGTTGGCAGCAGCGGCACCAGCAAGATCGAGGCAACGAAGAACGCGGCGGAGGCCAGCATGGTCAGGCCGCGGTGGCGCAGGCACCACTGCATGGCGCGCATGTAGCGGCGCATGATGGGGCCGTCCTTTTCCTCGCGGTGCTTGGTCGGCTTGAGGAAGTAGGCGGCCATCATCGGCGTCAGCAGGCGCGCCACCAGCAGCGATGCCAGGATGGCCAGCACCGCGGTCCAGCCGAACTGCTTGAAGAACTTGCCGGAGATCCCGCTCAGGAAGGCGGTCGGCAGGAAAACAGCAACCAGCGAGAAGGTCGTGGCGATCACCGCCATGCCGATCTCGTCGGCCGCTTCCAGCGCGGCCTGCATCGGCGTCTTGCCCATGCGGAGATGGCGCGAGATGTTTTCGATCTCGACGATCGCATCGTCCACCAGCACGCCCACCACCAGGGCCAGCGACAGCAGGGTCACCATGTTCAGCGTGTAGCCGAACAGGTACTGGCCCAGAAAGGCCGGAATCACCGACAGCGGCAATGCGGCCGCGGCGACGATGGTGGCGCGCCAGTCGCGCAGGAACAGCCACACCACCAGCACGGCCAGGACCGCGCCTTCGTACAGCATTTCCATCGAGGCGTCGAAGTTTTCCTCGACCGGCATGGCGTTGTCGATCACTTCGTGCAGCACGACGTTGCCGTGCTTCGCCTGCAAATCGCGGATGGCGGCGCGCACGCCGGCCGCCACCTCGGTCTCGCCGGCGCCGCGGGTGCGGAAGATCTCGAAGCCGACCACGTTGCGGCCATCCTGCTCGGCCAGCGCGCGCGGCTCGGCCACGGTGTCGGACACGGTGGCGATTTCGTCGAGGCGCACGTGGCGGCCATTGGACAGGGGGATGTCCATGCGCGCCAGCGCCGCGGCGTCCTGCACGGTGGCCAGGGTGCGCACCGACTGCTCGGCGCCGCTGACGTCGCCGCGCCCGCCCGGCTCCTCGCGCTGCACGTTGCGCAGCTGGCGCGAGACGTCCAGTGCCGACACGCGCAGCGCCGCCATCCGCGCATCGTCGAGCTCGACCCGCACTTCGCGCGTCACGCCGCCCACGCGCTTGACCGCGCCGACGCCGGGCACGGCCAGCAGGCGCTTGGACACGTTGTTGTCGACGAACCAGCTGAGATCCGGCGCATCGAGGGCCGGCTTGCCGTTCGCCTGCGCCGCCTCGGCGGTGAAGGTCAGCACCACGCGGCCGGCGGTGGTCACCTTGGTCACGCTGGGGTCGCGCATCTCGGCCGGCAGGTCGGCGCGCACGCGCGAGACGGCGTCGCGCACGTCGTTGACCGCATCAGAGAGATTCTTTTCGAGGACGAATTCGACGGTGACGGTGGCCACGCCGTCCAGCACCTTCGTATAAATGTTCTTCACGCCCTGCAGGGTCGCGACCGAATCCTCGATCTTGCGCGCGACCTCGGTTTCCAGCTGGGCCGGCGCGGCGCCGTCGAGGGTAGCGGCGACGGTCACCACCGGCAGTTCGATGTCCGGGAAGTCCTGCACCTTGTTGGCCTTGAAGGCCAGGATGCCCGCCAGCGTAAGCAGGGCGAACAGCATGATCGCCGGGATCGGGTTGCGGATCGAAAGGGCCGAAAAATTCATCATCGATCCCTTAGCGCGCCGCGACCGTGCCCGCAGGTGCGGATGCGGGCGCCGGCGTGGCAGCGACGTTCTTCACCAGATCGCCGTCGTTCAGGAAGCCGGCGCCGCTGGTCACCACCAGCACGTCCGCCGGCAGGCCGCCCACCACTTCGACGCGGTCGCCGAGACGGCGCCCGGTCGTCACCTTCACCTGGCTGACGCGGTTGTCCTGGTTCAGCCGGAACACGTAGGAGAAGCCGTCGCGCACTACCACCGCCTGCTGCGGCACCGTCAATGCGCCGGACTCGCCCAGCGCGAATTCGCCGCCGGCGAACATGCCGGCCTTCAGCGGCGCGTTCGATGAAAGACTCGGCGGCAGGTCGACGTAGACCAGGGCCACGCGGCTCTGCGGGTCGACGGTCGGCGCGACCGTGCGCACCGTGCCCTTGACCGTTGTACCGCTGGCGGCCTTGACCTCGGCCTTCAGGCCCGGCTTCATGCGCGGCAGTTCGGCAGCCGTGACCTCGGCGCGCCATTCCAGGCGGCCCTGGCGGATCATGCGGAACAGCTCCGTGCCCACGCCGGCGACCGCGCCCACGGTGGCGTTGCGCGCCGAGACGATGCCGCTGTCGGGCGCCACCACCTGGGTATATTTCAGACGCAGCTGCTGCTGCGACAGCGTGGCGCGCGCGGCCGCGACCCGCGCGGCGGCGGTGCGCTCGGCGGTGATGTACTGGGTGATCTGCTGTTCGCTGAGGGCGCCCGAGCTTTTCAGTGCACGGGCGCGTCCGGCGTCGGCCTGGGCGGCGGCGGCATTCGCTTCGGCTTCCTGCAGCGCGGCCTTGGCCTGGGCCAGGTCGGCGTTAACGACATCGGCGTCGAACACGGCCAGCACTTCGCCCTTCTTGACGACGTCGCCGACGTTGACGCGCACTTCGCGCAGGCGCAGGCCGTTCGATTCGCTGCCGATCACGGCTTCCTGCCAGGCGGCGACGTTGCCGTTGGCGGCGAGCCGCAGCGGCAGGCGCGCGGTGGCGGGGCGCGCCGTGGTCACGGTGAGGGCGGGGCGCGGTGCAGCGTTCTTCTTGTCGTCGGCGGCGCTGCCGGTGGCGAGTACGCCGACCGTGGTGGCTACCAGGACGGCGGGGATCAGGAATTGGGGGCGGAGTCGGGTCATCATCATGCTAGTGTAGCAAAGGAGACATGTTTGGCTCCGTCTGGTACATACGAATCATGGCCTTTACAAATCTTTACGCCCAGACAGCCTTCTCATCACTACACTATATGGTGAACTTGTCCGTTCCATAAATCGCCGGAGCCCGCGCCCATGAACAAGCGCTTCGTGTTTGCTGTCCTTGCCGCTGCCCTGACTGCGGCACCCGTCCTGCATGCGGCGCCGCTGCCCACCGAGCAGCAGGCCGTCCACGTGCTGAACCGCCTCGCCTTCGGGCCGCGTCCCGGCGACGTCGAGCGGGTCCGGCGCATGGGCGTGCAGCAGTACATCGACGAGCAGCTGCATCCGGAGGCGATCCCGCTGCCGGCCGAGCTGTCCGCGCGCCTGGACGCGCTGGAGACGGTCAGGCGCAGCCCCGGCGCGGCGCTCGGCGATTATCTCGAGCTGCGCAAGGAAGTCCGCAACGAAGAGGAGGGCGCCAAGCAGCGCCGCCGCATCGAGCAGGGCCGCGCGGCGCGCGAAGAGGCCGAGGCGCGCCTGCTGCGCGCGGTCGAGAGCCCGCGCCAGCTCAAAGAAGTCATGGTCGACTTCTGGTACAACCATTTCAATGTCTACGCCGGCAAGGGCATCGACCGCGCCCTGGTGTCCAGCTACGAACGCGACGCGATCCGGCCGTACGCACTGGCTTCCTTCCGCAGCCTGCTGGGCGCCACCGCGAAGCACCCGGCGATGCTGTTCTACCTCGATAACGTGGTCTCTTCGGCGCCGAGGCCGAATGCCAAGGGCCGGGCGCAGGGCCTGAACGAGAACTATGCACGCGAGCTGATGGAGCTGCACACGCTGGGCGTGGACGGCGGCTATACCCAGCGCGACGTGACGGAACTGGCGCGCATGCTGACCGGCTGGACCTACGACCAGCGCCGCCTGGTACGCGATGGCGAGACCTTCCGCTTCGACGCCGGCCGCCACGACAAGGGCAGCAAGACCTGGCTCGGCCACGAGATCGCACCCGGCGGGCAGGCCGAGGGCGAGTATGCGCTCGACGTGCTGGCCATGCACCCGGCCACCGCACGCCACATCAGCTTCCAGCTGGCCCAGTACTTCGTCAGCGATAACCCGCCGCCAGGCCTGGTCGAGCGCATGAGCCAGGCCTGGCTGGCCAGCGGCGGCGACATCCGCGCCGTGCTCAAGACGATGTTCTCCAGCGCCGAGTTCATGGACGATGCCGTTGCCGGGGCCAAGTTCAAGACGCCTTACCAGTTCGTGGTGTCGGCCGCGCGCGCCAGCAGCGCACCGCTGACGAACGTGGCGCCGCTGGTAAACACCATGAGCCAGCTCGGCATGCCGCTGTACGGCTGCCAGACCCCGGATGGCTACAAGAATACCCAGGATGCCTGGCTCAACCCGGACGCCCTGACGCGCCGCATCGCCTTCGCCACCGCGCTGGCGCAGGGCAGGCTGCCGCTGGCGAGCAAACCGGTGCCGGCACCGCCGCCGCCGGCCGCATCGATGATGCAGAACCTGGCCGGCAGCGACGCCTCGCCGGCGATGTTCGTGACGCCGCCGCCAGTGCCGGCGGCGTCCGTGCCGCCGGTTCCTGTCGACGCGGCGCGGCTGCAGGCCACGCTGGCCGGCGTGCTGTCGCCCGTCACCCTCGATACCCTCGCCCGGCACCCGGACAATCTAAGAGCCGCGATGGTATTGGGCAGCCCCGACTTCATGCAGCACTAAGGAGAACATCACCATGCAACGCAGGGATTTCCTGAACACGCTGGCGCTGGGCGCCGGCATCGTGCTGCCGCTGGGCCGCCACGCCTGGGCCGCCACCGGTACCGGCGAAAGCCCGACCCGCAAGAAGCTGGTGGTGGTGATGCTGCGCGGCGCGGTCGACGGCCTGAACGTGGTGGCGCCGGTGGGCGACCAGAACTATCTGCGCCTGCGCCCCGGCATCGGCCTCGCCAGTCCGGGCATGGAGAACGGCGCACTGGACCTGGACGGCTACTTCGGCCTGCATCCGGCGCTGGCCAGCCTGCAGCCGCTGTGGCAGCAGAAGAAGCTGGCCTTCGTGCATGCCAGCGGTTCGCCCGACGGCACCCGTTCGCACTTCGACGCCCAGGACTACATGGAATCGGCCACGCCGGGCCGCAAGAACACGCCGGACGGCTGGATGAACCGCCTGGTCGCGACCCTGCCGGGCACCACGACGCCCAGCCGCCTGCTGGGCATCGGCCCGGTCATGCCGCGCATCCTGGCCGGCCAGGCGGCGGCGGTGAACCTGCCCAACGTGGCGGCCGGCACCAAGGCCGACATCCTCGACCGCCCGGCGATCGGCGCCGCCTTCGACCAGCTGTACGCCAATCATCCGCGCTTCGGCCGCGCCTACGAGGATGGCCGCAAGGCGCACCGTGAAGTGATGATGGCCGCCGCAGAGACCCCGCAGATGCAGGCCGCCGACCGCGGCGCGCCGCTGCCCAACGGCTTCCCGGACGATGCCGCGCGCCTGGCGACCCTGATGCGCAACGACCCGAAGATCCAGATGGCCTTCGTCGCGCTGGGCGGCTGGGACACCCACGTCGGGCAGGGCGCCGGTACCGGGCAGCTGGCAAACCGCCTGGCGCCGCTCGGCCAGGGCCTGGCGGTACTGGCCGAGCGCCTCGGCAGCCTGTTCGACGATACCGTCGTGGTCGTGATGTCGGAATTCGGCCGCACCGCGCGCGAGAACGGTACCGGCGGCACCGATCACGGACACGGCAATGTGATGTGGGTCATGGGCGGAAAGGTCGCCGGCGGCCGGGTGCACGGCGACTGGCAGGGCCTGGAAGACGCTGCGCTGAATGAAGGGCGGGATTTGCCGGTCACGACCGATTTCCGTTCGGTGCTGGCGCAGGTAGCCGAACGACATTTACTTTTGAGCGACAAGCAGCTGAGCCAGGTCTTTCCCGCAATGCCGCAAAAGGCGCCGGGCTTCCAGATCGTCGGCGCCTGACTGTAGGATCTATCCCACTCTGGAGGGCGGTCTACGCGCTATCGTAGTTCTACTGTATTGCACTGCACAATAAATAGCGCTATAGTTAAACCGTCTCCTCCAGTTTTCTCCGGAATCTGGATTCCGCCCGCGCCGCAAGGTTAGCGGGCTTTTTTTATTCGCTTGCCTCAGCCCCGGGCTGACCATCACCCTGGAAGCTGCCTGCGCGCCAGGTCAGCACCAGCGTATCGCGGTGGCCGTGCTCGCCCAGCGGCTGGATCGGCGTCGATTCGTGGATCACGGCCGCGTCGTCCAGCAGCAGCATGGTCCAGGGCTCGAGCATGGTGAAGCGCTGGCCTTTCGGGCCATCGGCTTCGAACACGCGCGTCTCGCCGCCCTTGATGTTCTCGCGTCCGATCAGGATCACGGCCACGAAGTCGACGCCATCGCGGTGCGCGCCTTCCGGCGTCGGCCGGCCGATGCCGTCGGCGGTATCGATGCGGAACTGGTGCGCCTCGACGTACCAGGGCTGCGGGCCCTTGACTGCCGTGCAAACCGCGCCCAGGGAGCGCAGCAGCCGGTTCCAGGCCGGCTGGTCGATGGTAGCGGGCTCGATCGGCACGAACAGGCGGTGCATGCCGCCGTGTAGGGCGTTGTACTCGACCGGCTGCCAGTGCGCGCGGTGCGGGCTCTGGACCAGCGCGCTGCCGTCGTCGACGAAGCAGGAGTGGCGCCGGCGCCGGTAGCGGCCGCCGTCCTTCAGGTAGTTGTCGAGTTCCAGGCGGTCCCAGCTCGGCGCCAGGGCCTGCAGGTCGTCGAGGGAGCAGCCGGCCAGGCTGGCAACGTCCTGTGGACGCAGCAGCGCATAGCCGTCCGTACGCAGCGCATCGACGATGCGCGACGGTTCGGTATAGGGTGGTTGCGAAGTAGTCATCCCGTTAGCCTAGCACCTTTTGAAAGTGACTGTGTTGCCTCCGTTCATCGAATGGATGAGGCGATCCGGGCCAGTTCGCCCTGAGCACGGCCTCGGGCCTCAACACCGCCAATCCCAATTACCTCGCTTTGTACTACATGAAGTGGGCGCGAGCAGCAACAGCAGCCACATGAACATCTCAACTCTTGCGAGCTGCTGTAGTGAGAGATCGATTTTAGTCGAACCAAATCTGGGTAAGTGTATCCAATCTTTATCATGAAGAGCTCAATAGGCATAGGGCCTTTCGCCATGCTGCTGGCGCACCGGATTAGGATTGATGCAAACCCTGCGCAATGCGCGTATTTCGCGCGAGCGTGCGGCGCCGCCCGCCGCGTCTGGAACTGGGGCGTGGCCGCAGGACTGCGACAGCTAGCTGCCGGCGGCAAGCCGAACGCCTTGGCCTTGAAAAAGCAGTTCAACCGTATTAAGTATTCGGATCCCGACTGGCTCGACGGTGCGGGTCAGCCGTGGTTGCGCAGCGTCCACCGCGACACCCACGCGCAGCCTTTTGCCAACCTGGCCAAGGCTTGGAGCCGCTACTTCGCGCAGCGTCGCGTCGGCCAGCCGGCGCACCGGCCGCGCTTTAAGAAGAAGGGCCGCTGTCTTGACAGTTTTTACGTTGCCAACGATAAGTTCCACCTCGACGGCATGAGCGCCGTCCTGCCGAAGATCGGGCGGGTAGCGCTATCCGAAGCGCTGCGCTGGCCGGGCAAGATCATGGGCGCGAGCGTATCACGCGAGGCCGATCGCTGGTTCTTGTCCGTTCAGGTCGAGGTGCCGGACCAAGTAGCGCTGCTTCGGCGCAGCGGTAAAGCTGTCATCGGCGTTGACCTTGGCGTGAGCTGCGCCGCGACCCTGTCCAGCGGCGAAAAAATTGCCTCACCACGGCCATTGAAGGCAGCGCTGCGCCGGCTCCGCATTCGTGGACGGCGCCTGTCGCGTAAGCTCGAGGTGGCCAAGTCTACGGCAGGAATCGCGGGCCGAATCCCGAAAGGTATCCGCCTCCCGGTATCGAAGAACCGGACCAAGGGAGCGAGGGCGTTGGCGCGCCTGCATGCTCGCATCGCGCGTGTACGCGCCGATTTTCTCCACAAACTCACGAACCGGCTCTGCCGCGATAACCAAGCGGTGGCGATCGAGGATTTGAATGTGAGAGGCATGCTGGCAAATGCGCGGCTGGCGCGCGCGATCGCCGATGTCGGCTTCTATGCGTTCCGACGCCTATTACAATACAAGGCAGCGCGCTATGGCGCGCGGATCGTGTTGGCCGACCGCTGGTACCCGTCCAGCAAGCTGTGTTCAAGCTGTGGCGTGCGAAATGCTGTGCTCACGCTTGGCGAGCGCACCTGGACCTGCGCCGGCTGCCACTCGCACCACGACCGCGACGTCAACGCGGCCATCAATCTTGCCCGGCTCGCCACCGGCGCCCTCACGACGGCAACGGCGCTACCCGAGGCGAGTCAGGCGGTAACGCCGGGCACTGCCGCCAGCCTTGTGCTGGTGGGAGGCGGGAAAGTAACGCCTGCCAGGTACGAGCACGGTCAGCAGGACGGCTCGGGGCAGGAAGAGTCTGGTGAGCACTTGTGCGCATCTAATCGATAGCAGTACAACAGCAGCAACCAGCTGATCGGCGATAGGTGCAGGTCTACTTCGTCGGCACCGAAGGCTCGACGGTGCAGACCTCGTTCCTGCTCGACGACGTGACCTTGACGGTAAAGTGAAGCTCAGAAGTTCTTGATGAGGGTAAGCCGGAACGAGCGCGATTCGAGCGGGTGGAAGTGGATGTCCTCGCGGGGGTCAAGCTCGCCGCGCAGTTGCGACGCATAGTAATAGTCGATGCTCGACACGCGCTTGTTGGCCAGGTTGAAGCCTTCCAGCTCCAGCCGCAGGTCTTTCGCCATCCGGTAGCCGATGCGGCCGTTCAGCGTGGTGCTGGCGTGCGAGCGCACGCTGTTGTCCTCGATGAGCGGACGCGGACCGAAGTAGCGCAGGCGCAGCGCGCCTTCCCAGGCGCCGTTCTTGCCGAGCTGGCTGGCCGTGATCGCCAGCTGGCCGACGCCTTCCACCGCGCCGGGGATGCGGTCCTGGCCGGCCTCTACCTCGCGCGAGCGGGCGCGCGCAAAGGCGGCGTCGAAGTCGATCGACAGCCACTTCACCGGTTTGTAGTAGTTCGAGAACTCGATGCCGTAACGGCGGCTCGGCGATCCGGCCTCGGTCGTGCCTTCGTCGCCGACGTAGCTCAGCTCCGAATCGAAATCCAGGCGGTACAGCGAGAGCGCGGTCTGCATCTTCGGAATCGCTTCCGTGCGCAGGCCGATTTCCATGCCGCGCGAACGGACCAAGGGTTCGCTGCTGGTGACCGCGCCGCGGGCATCGTTGCTGTGGAAGCCCTGGCCATAATTCAGATAGATCTCGCTGCTCTTCCACGGCCCGAACACCAGGTTCAGCGAAGGGCTGAGCAGAGTATCGCTGGCGCTGGCTGCACTGCCTGTCAAGTCGCTCTTAACGCGGAAGCGGTAGCCATCGGCGCGCAGGCCGGCGACGCCGCGGAAGTATTCGCCCCAGCGCATCGCGCTTTCGATCCAGGCCGCGCGGCTGGTCTCGACGATGTGGTCCTGGCGCGTGACGTCCAGCGTCTGGCGCGCCTGCGTGTGCTGCAAGCCGTTGAAGATGTTGTCGTTTTGCGCCTGCAGACCGACGCTCAGGTCGGCGGTGATGGTGTCGCCGCGGTGCGCGTGCCAGGTGTGCAGGGCGTTGACGCCACTGGTGACGCGGCGGTCCGGCTGGGCGAACTGGTCGCCGTGGACCGGGTCGTTCATGAAGTAAGTGAAGTTCGACCACAGATCCAGCTGGTTGCGGATCAGGTAGGCGCTCACCTTCGAGGCCGAATCGGCGGTGGTCTGGCGCCACACGCCGGACAGGCTGTAGCGCCGGGCTTCGCCACCGTCAGTATCGTCGACCAGGTCGAAGCGGCCGATACGCCCGTCGTCGACGGCGCGCTCCGGAATCTGATCGGTCGAATTCCAGCGCCCGTGGTAGGCCATCGCGCTGACGCTCCAGCCATTGTTGGCATAGCCGCGGCTGTAGCGCAGCACGCCGTTCACCTTCTGGTAATCGTCCGGATGGGTGTAGGGGCCGTCGTTGTGCAGCAGCTCCAGCGCGTAGGTGAGGGCGCCGCCTAGCGCATCCTTCGAGGCCGCCAGCGCCGTGCGCGCATAGCCGTTCTGGCCAACGCTGAGGGTGGCGACGTCGCGCACCAGGCGGTTCGCGTAGGTGACCGAGGCGCTGCCGGCCGAAGCGAAATCGCCTTCGCGCGCCGAATACGGCCCCTTGCGGTAGTCGAGGCGGGCAGTCAGTTCCGGGATCAGGAAGTTCAGGTCGGTCCAGCCCTGGCCGTGCGCATGCGAGCGCTGGTTGACCGGCATCTCGTCGACGTAGGTCGCGAGGTCGGTGCCATGATCGAGGTTGAAGCCGCGCAGGTAGAACTGGTTGGCCTTGCCTTCGCCGCTGTGCTGGCTGGCGATGAGGCCGGGCGCCGCCTCCAGCAGTTCGCCGGGACGGTAGATGGTGCGCATCTCCAGTTCCTTCTGGCTGACGCTGCCGGCATTCGCGGAATCGGCGATGCCGAGCTGGCTGGCGCGCGCGCCCTCGACCAGCACGCGCTGGATGACCAGGTCGTCGGCGTAAGCGAGGGCAGGGGAGAACAGCGCGGCCAGCGCGCAGGGCAGGATCCGGAGACGCATAAGCTGAGATTTAGTGGACGGAGAATTCGGTGTGGCTGCTGCTGAAGCCGAAGGTGCGCAGGCTGCCCGCCACCGTCAGGTTCACGGTGTTCAGCTGGTCGGGCATGAAGTCGGTCAGCACGGCGTCGTGGATGATTTCGACTTTCGCGGCTGGCGTCTGCAGCACTTCCTGGAACACCATCACGCTCTGGGCGTCGGCCGTCATGCCGACCCAGTTCAGCGGCAGGCGGCGCTTGTCCTTGTCCGCCAGCCAGAACTGCTTTTCGACGTACTTGCGGAACACGGCCTGGTCGTCGGGATCGGACAGGTCGAACTGGCGCTGGTACAGATTGGTCAGCAGCGCCTCGACGTCGTGCGCCATATAGGTGTGCACGACCTCAGTGCTGCCGGTGCGCTCGTTGTAGCTGATGTCGGTGATCGCGGCATGGAAGTTATGCGCCAGCAGCGGTGCGGGCGCCAGCGCGCAGGCGCCGGCCAGGACGGCGGCGCCTGCACACTGCAGGATGAAGCGTTTCAGATTCATTCAACCTTCCTGCCGGCTTCGAGGGACTGCTGTTCGGCCTTGACGGCTTCCTTGCTGTCCTTCGTTTTCAGTTTCTCGTTGTAGTCTTTCATCATATCGTTGCTGTCGCCACGCTGCGACTTGAACAGTTCCAGACGCGACTGCACCGGCTTGCGCGGCCAGGCGTTGTCGCTCTGGTCGACGTCCGCGGTTTCCCAGTACGGGTCCTGCACCAGGCTGGTCATCGGCTCGTCGGTGATGATCAGCTTCGTGATCTTCTTCGGGTTGTAGCGCCACACCTCGGCCGGCACGCGCTCGACGGTCTTCTTGCCGCTGGCGAGCGTGATCTCCAGGATCAGCGGGGTCACCAGGCCGCCCTTGTTGCTGAAGTCGACCAGGTAGAGGTGCTTGCCTTCCTTCAGCAGCGCCTTTTCCCAGTCTTCGAGGCCTTCCACGGTTTCATTGTACTTGTTGCGGTCCTTGTTGGTGACCGTGAACTCGTCATGCTCGTTGTAGAAATCCTTCAGTTCCGGATGCGCGTCCAGGCGGCGCGGCAGCGTGCCCTTGTTGCGCTGGTCGGTGAGCGAGACCGGTTCCGCATCTTTCTGGGCGCGCTTCCACGCCTTCTCGACTTCAGGATCTTTCGTGCCGACCGTGTACTCGCTGATGCCGTCCACGCTCACGTCGACCGCGTCGGTGGTGTAGAACCAGCCGCGCCAGAACCAGTCGAGGTCCGTGCCGGAGGCGTCTTCCATGGTGCGGAAGAAGTCGGCCGGGGTCGGGCGCTTGAACTTCCAGCGCTGCGCATATTCGCGGAAGGCGAAGTCGAACAGCTCGCGTCCCAGCACGGTCTCGCGCAGCACGTTCAGCGCAGTGGCCGGCTTGGCGTAGGCATTGCTGCCGCGGTTCGTGATCGACTCGGAATTGGTCATGATGGGCTGCTGGTTGCGGCTCTTCATGTAGTCGACGATGTTGCGTGCTTCGCCGCGGCGGGCCGGGTAATCGTCTTCCCACGCGGTCTCGGCGAGGAACTGCATGAAGCTGTTGAGGCCTTCATCCATCCAGGTCCACTGGCGCTCGTCCGAGTTGACGATCATCGGGAAGTAGTTGTGGCCGACCTCGTGGATGATCACGCTGATCAGGCCATACTTGGTGCTGCGCGAGTACGTGAGTTCGCCGGTCTTCTTGTCCTTGGTCGGGCGGCCGCCGTTGAAGGAGATCATCGGGTATTCCATCCCGCCGACCGGACCGTTCACCGAGATCGCCACCGGATAGGGGTAGTCGAAGGAGTACTTGTTGTACTGGTCGATGGTGTGGATGATGGCCTGGGTCGAGTACTTCTCCCACAGCGGATTGCCTTCCTTCGGATAGAAGGACATGGCCAGCACGTCGGTAGCACCCTTCTTGAAGCCCTGCGCATCCCAGATGAACTTGCGGCTGGTGGCCCAGGCGAAATCGCGCACGTTCTTCGCGCGGAAGCGCCAGGTCTTGGTCGTGGTGGCGCGGCCTTTTTCGCGTGCTTCGGCCTCAAGCTGGGTCGCGATCACGACCGGCTGCTTGGCGGTGCGGGCCAGCTTCAGGCGATCGCGCTGGGCGGCGGTGAGGACATCGCCTTCATTCTGCAGTTCGCCGGTGGCGGCGACGATGTGGTCGGACGGCACCGTGACCTCGACGTCGTAGTCGCCGAATTCCAGCGTGAACTCGCCGTCGCCGAGGTACTGCTTGTTCTGCCAGCCGTGGACGTCGTAGTAGGCGGCCATGCGCGGATACCACTGCGCGATCTCGAACAGGTCGTTCTTGTCCTCCTTAGTTTTCTCATCCACGAAACGCTCGAAGCCCATGCGGCGGCCCAGCACGTTCGTCTCCGGCACGTTGAAGGACCAGCTCATGTTGAAGGAGACGCGCGCGCCCGGCTTCAACGGCTGGTCGAGGTCGATGCGCATCATGGTCTTGTTGATCACGTAGCGCAGCGGCTTGCCGTCGGTACCGGTGACGCTGGCGACCTTGAAGCCGCCGTCGAACTTGCGGCTCTCGACCAGGAAGCGCGCGGCTTCGTACTGCAAGCCAGGTTGAGCTCCACCCGGTCCGCCCGAATTGGTGCGCCAGGCTTCGCGCGACGGGTAGCTCGAAATGTTGCGGTTGTCCGAGTCGGCGCGGAACATGTTCTGGTCCAGCTGCACCCACAGGTAGTTCAGCGTGTCCGGCGAGTTGTTGTGGTAAGTGACGGTCTCGCTGCCGGTGACGGCGCGCCTGGCTTCGTCCAGCTGGGCGCGGATCTTGTAGTCGGCGCGCTGCTGCCAATAGGCGTGGCCCGGCGCGCCGGAGGCGGTGCGGGTGTCGGTGGGCGTGGGCAGCAGCTCGTCGAGCTGGCGGAACTTGTCGTCGAATTGCTGGGCGAAGGCCGAGCCGGTGATAGCGGCGATCAGCGAGAAGGTGGCGAGGCGTTTCATGTTCATGGTGCGGGTAATCGATGTGTTCATTATTTGGCGATCGGCTTTTCTTCGTCCTTGGCCTTCTCGTCCTTGGTCTTCAGCTTCTCGCTGTAGTCCTTCATTAAGTCATCACCGCCGCGCTGGGACTTGAACAGCTCCAGGCGGGTCGGAGTCGCCTTGCGCGGCCAGGCGTTGTCGCTCTGGTCGACATCGGCGGTTTCCCAGTACGGGTCCTGCACCAGGCTGGTCATCGGCTCGTCCGTGATGATCAGCTTCGTGATCTTCTTCGGGTTGTAGCGCCACACTTCGGCCGGCACGCGCTCGATGTACTTCTTGCCCGATGCCAGCGTGATCTCCAGCACCAGCGGCGTCACCAGACCACCCTTGTTGCTGAAGTCGACCAAGTAGAGGTGCTTGCCTTCCTTGAGCAGCGCCTTCTCCCAGTCTTCGAGGCCTTCCACGGTTTCGTTGAACTTGTTGCGGTCCTTGTTGGTGACCGTGAACTCGTCGTGCTCGTTGTAGAAGTCCTTCAGCTCGGGGTGCGCGTCGAGGCGGCGCGGCAGCGTGCCCTTGTTGCGCTGGTCGGTGATCGAGACTGGCTCGGCGTCCTTCTGGGCGCGCTTCCACGCCTTCTCGACTTCCGGATCCTTCGTGCCCACGGTGTACTCGTTGATGCCGTCGATGCTGACGTCGACGTAATCGGTGGTGTAGAACCAGCCGCGCCAGAACCAGTCGAGGTCCGTGCCGGAAGCGTCTTCCATGGTGCGGAAGAAGTCGGCCGGGGTCGGGCGCTTGAACTTCCAGCGCTGCGCATACTCTCGGAAGGCGAAGTCGAACAGCTCGCGTCCCAGCACGGTCTCGCGCAGCACGTTCAGCGCGGTGGCCGGCTTGGCATAGGCATTGTTGAGGAACTGCGTGATCGACTCCGAGTTGGTCATGATCGGCACCTGGTTCTGGCTCTTCATGTAGCTCGCGATCATGCGCGGCTCACCGTAACCGATCGGGAATTTCTCTTCCCAGGCTTCTTCGGCCAGGAACTCGAGGAAGCTGTTCAGGCCCTCGTCCATCCAGGTCCACTGGCGCTCGTCCGAGTTGACCACCATCGGGAAGTAGTTGTGGCCGACCTCGTGGATCACCACGCCGATCAGGCCGTATTTCGCGTTCTTCGAATAGGTGATCTCGCCGGTCTTCTTGTCCTTGCTCGGACGCGGGCCGTTAAACGACAGCATCGGGTATTCCATGCCGCCGCCGACATCGAAGTTGACCGAGATGGCGACCGGATAGGGGTAGTCGAAAGAGTACTTGCTGTACTGGTCGAGGGTGTGCACCACCGCCTGGGTCGAGTACCGGCCCCACAGCGGATTGCCTTCCTTCGGGTAGAAGGACATCGCCAGCGCATCGGTACCGTCCTTCTTGTAGCCCTGCGCGTCCCAGATGAACTTGCGCGACGAGGCCCAGGCGAAGTCGCGTACGTTCTTCGCGCGGAAGCGCCAGGTGCGGGTCGAATCGGCATGGGCTTTTTCCTTGGCTTCCGCCTCGGCCTGGGTCACGATCAGCACCGGCTGCTTGGCGGTGCGCGCCTGTTCGAGGCGCTGGCGCTGGGCTGCGCTCAAGACCTCGCCCGGGTTCTGCAGCTCGCCGGTGGCGGCGACGATGTGGTCGGCGGGCACCGTGACCTCGACGTCGTAGTCGCCGAACTCCAGCGTGAATTCGCCGGCGCCAAGGAACTGTTTGTGCTGCCAGCCGTGGGCGTCGTAGTAGGCCGCCATGCGCGGGAACCACTGGGCGATCGCGAACAGGTCGTTCTTGTCGTCGAAGCTCTCATAGCCCGAGCGGCCGTGCACCACTTTCTGGTCGTTGATGTTGTAGTGCCAGTCGACCCCGAAGGACAGCTTGGCGCCTGGCTTCAGCGGCTGCGGCAGGTCGATGCGCATCATGGTGCCGTTGATGACGTAGTGCAGCGGCGCACCGCCGGCATCCTTCACCGCGGTGATGTTGAAGCCGCCGTCGAACAGGCGCGATTCCAGCATGGTACGCATCGCATCGAACTTCACGCCGGTTTCCGGCGTGGCCCTGGCCCAGGCTTCGCGCGAGACCACGGTGGCCGAAGTGCGGCCGTTCGAGTTCGGCTTGAACAGGTTCTGGTCCAGCTGCAGCCACAGGTAGTTCAGCGTGTCCGGCGAATTGTTGTGGTAGGTGACGGTTTCAACGCCGGTGATGGCGTGCTTGGCTTCGTCCAGCTTTGCACGGATCTTGTAGTCGGCGCGCTGCTGCCAGTAGGCGTGGCCCGGCGCGCCGGAGGCGGTGCGGGTGTCGGTGGGCGTGGGCAGCAGTTCGTCGAGCTGGCGGAATTTGTCCTCGAATTGCTGGGCGAAGGCGGAACCGGTGATGGAAGCGATCAGGGTGAGGACAGCGAGGCTGGCGGGCAGGCGCTTGAAGTTCATGTGCTTGTTATATGTATGTTGGTGCGGTCTCAAAACGGAGAATGGGCACGCCATGTTCCACGCTTGATGCCGGCATCGTGCTGGCGTCACGCGTGGGCACGGGGTGCCCACCCTACGTATTACTTGCTTGCTGCTGCTGCGCCCTGGTCGGCCGCTGCCTTCACTTCCGGCTTGGCGTCCTTGGTGGCCTTGTCGTCCTTGGTGTCTTTCGACTCCTTGGTCTTCAGCTTTTCGTTGTAGTCCTTCATCATGTCCTCACCGCCACCGCGCTGCGACTTGAAGAGTTCCAGGCGCGACGGGGTTGCCTTGCGCGGCCAGGCGTTGTCGCTCTGGTCGGTGTCGGCGGTTTCCCAGTACGGGTCCTGCACCAGGCTGGTCATCGGCTCGTCGGTGATGATCAGCTTCGTGATCTTCTTCGGGTTGTAGCGCCACACTTCGGCCGGCACGCGCTCGATGGTCTTCTTGCCCGATGCCAGCGTGATCTCCAGCACCAGCGGCGTCACGAGGCCGCCCTTGTTGGTGAAGTCCACCAGGTAGAGGTGCTTGCCTTCCTTGAGCAGCGCCTTCTCCCAGTCTTCCATGCCTTCGAGCGCTTCGTTGTACTTGTTGCGGTCCTTGTTGGTGACCGTGAACTCGTCATGCTCGTTGTAGAAGTCCTTCAGCTCCGGGTGCGCATCCAGGCGGCGCGGCAGGGTGCCCTTGTTGCGCTGGTCGGTGATCGAGACCGGTTCGGCGTCCTTCTGGGCGCGCTTCCAGGCCTTCTCGACTTCCGGATCTTTCGTGCCGACCGTGTACTCGCTGATGCCGTCCACGCTCACGTCGACGTGGTCGGTGGTGTAGAACCAGCCGCGCCAGAACCAGTCGAGGTCCGTGCCCGACGCATCTTCCATGGTACGGAAGAAGTCCGACGGGGTCGGGCGCTTGAACTTCCAGCGGCGTGCATATTCGCGGAAGGCGAAGTCGAACAGTTCGCGGCCCAGCACCGTCTCACGCAGCACGTTCAGGGCGGCGGTCGGCTTGGCGTAGGAGTTCGGACCCAGCGCCGAGATCGACTCGGAGTTGGTCATGATCGGCTGCTGGCCGGCGCTCTTCATGTAGTCGACGATCGAACGCGGCTCGCCGCGCGACTGCGGATAGTTCTCTTCCCAGGCCTGCTCGGCCAGGTACTGCACGAAGCTGTTGATGCCTTCGTCCATCCAGGTCCACTGGCGCTCGTCCGAGTTGACGATCATCGGGAAGTAGTTGTGGCCGACTTCGTGGATCACGACGCCGATCAGGCCGTACTTGGTGCGCTTCGAATAAGTGAGCTCGCCGGTCTTCTTGTCCTTGGTCGGACGCGGGCCGTTAAACGAGATCATCGGGTATTCCATGCCGCCCACCGGACCGTTCACCGAAATCGCCACCGGATACGGGTAGTCGAAGGAGTACTTGTTGTACTGGTCGATGGTGTGGATGATGGCCTGGGTCGAATACTTCTCCCACAGCGGGTTGCCTTCCTTCGGGTAGTAGGACATCGCCATCACGTTGGTCGCGTCCTTCTTGAAGCCCTGGGCATCCCAGATGAACTTGCGGCTCGAGGCGAACGCGAAGTCGCGCACGTTCTTCGCCTTGAAGCGCCAGGTCTTGGTGCCGCTGGCGCGGGTCTTTTCCTTGGCTTCGGCTTCGGCCTGGGTCACGATGACCACCGGCTGCTTGGCGGTGCGGGCCTGCTCGAGGCGCTGGCGCTGGGCTGCGCTCAGCACGTCGCCCGGGTTCTGCAGTTCGCCGGTGGAGGCGACGATGTGGTCGGCCGGGACGGTCACGGCGACGTCGTAGTCGCCGAATTCCAGCGTGAACTCGCCGGTGCCCAGGAACTGCTTGTGCTGCCAGCCGGTCACGTCGTAGTAGGCCGCCATGCGCGGGAACCACTGGGCGATCTCGAACAGGTCGTTCTTGTCGTCGAACTTCTCGTAGCCCGAGCGGCCGCCGAGCACCTTCTGCTCGTTGATGTTATAGGACCACTCGACCGAGAACGCGACCTTCGCGCCGGGTTTGAGCGGCTGCGGCAGGTCGATGCGCATCATCGTGCGGTTGATGACGTAGTGGAGCGGGGCGCCGCCGCCGTCCTTGACCGACTTGATGTTGAAGCCGCCGTCGAAAGTACGGGCGGTCATCATGGTCTGGAACTGGTCGAACTTCATGCCGTCGTCCGGGCCGCGCGGCTTGTCCCAGGCGTCGCGCGAACGCACGGTGGCGCCGGTGCGCGCATCCGAGTTCGGCTTGTAGATGTTCTGGTCGAGCTGGACCCACAGGTAGGTCAGCGTGTCGGGGGAGTTGTTGTGATACGTGATCGTCTCGGCGCCGCTGATCGAACGGTTGGCCTCGTCGAGCGTGGCGCGGATCGCATAATCGGCGCGCTGCTGCCAGTAGGCATGACCCGGCGCGCCGGAGGCGGTGCGGATCGTGTTCGGGGTGGGGAGTAGTTCGTCGAGCTGGCGGAACTTGTCGTCGAAAGGTTCGGCCGCAATTGCTTGCATGCTGAGGCATAAGGCCGCCAAGGCGATCGGCAAACGTATCATATTTACCCTGCTATAGAGGTTGAAAGAAAGAAAATATTCTAGTCTTCCCTCTAGAGCAATTGTTCGCTTGATTTGTAACAAGCTTGTTACAAAGCACCAAAACGCCGTGGTGTGGCGTTTTGGGTACTCTTGTATAGGCAGCCTGAGTAACTTCGGGCCTTATGCGCCCGCGCTGTGGACGCCGTCGATGAAGCCATGCACAAAATCGCTGGTGCCCGCGCCGAACCACAGCAGCAGGGCGGCGCCCAGCAGCATGTTGCGGTTGCCGCCGCGGAAGCCGGCGATGAGGAGAATGAGTCCGAGAACCTGGATAACCAGCGAGATGACAGCCATGGCTACCTCTGTAATATAGTTGAACTAATTTATTATAGGCAAACCTAATATATCGGTGTCAACTATCAGCAAAGCTCATGCATGCCGCGCCGCGTTGGCGACTGCGCGCAGATAAATCGTGGTGAGCGCGATCAGGATACCCAGCAGCAGCAGCACCGTATTCATTTCCAGCTTGATCTGCAGGGCCATCGCATAGCTGGCCGTCATCGCCAGGATGGCCAGGTTCTCGTTGAAATTCTGTACCGCGATCGATTGCCCGGCGCTCATCAGGCTGTGGCCGCGGTGCTGCAGGATGGCGTTCATCGGCACCACGAACAAACCGGCCAGCACGCCGATCGCCAGCAACAGCGGCAGCGCCACCTGCACTGTGTGCACGAACACCATCGTGCACAGGCCGACGCCCAGCACGATCCCGACCGGCATCACCGCCATCGAGCGCACCAGCGGCACCTTCTTGCCGGCGATGGCGGCGCCGATCACCACCCCCAGCGCGAACACGCCCTGCAGCGCGGCCGCCTTGTCCAGGCCCAGGCCGAGCGCCGACTGGGCCCAGGCCAGCAGCAGGATCTGCAGCACCATGCCGGCGCCCCAGAACAGCGAGGTCACGCCCAGCGAGACCCGGCCCTCGCGGTCGCGCCAGAGCGTCGAATTGCAGCGGTAGAAATCGAGCAGCAGCGCGGGCAGGGAACGGCGCGCCCTGGCATAGCGCGTACCGGCGTTCACCACGCACAGATTCAGGACCCCGGCCACGAAATAGGTCAGCACGATCACGGCCACCGCCGCACGCAAGGGTGTATCGGCAATGCCGCCGTGCGCGGGCGCTACCCGCAGCAGCCAGGCAATCGTGTGCTCGTTGGCGGAAATGAGCCCGCCGAGGATGGTACCGAGGATCATCGCGACCACGGTGGTGCCTTCGATCCAGCCGTTGGCGGCCACCAGGCGCCGCGCCGGCAGGACTTCGGCCAGGATCCCGTACTTGGCCGGCGAATAGGCCGAAGCGCCGAAACCGACGATGCCGTAGGCGAGCAGGGGATTGGCCTTGGCCAGGATCAGCGAGCAGCCGAACATCTTGATCGTGTTCGTCACCAGCATCACGCGGCCCTTCGGAAACATGTCGGCGAAGGCGCCGGCAAAGGGCGCCAGCAGGATGTACGACAGCACGAAGCCCATCTTCAGCATCGGCGTCATCCACTCCGGAAAAGCCAGGGTGGTGACCAGCGATACGCACAGGATGAACAGCGCGCTGTCTGCCAGCGACGAAAAGAACTGGGCCCCTACGATGGCGAAGAAGGCAGGTTTCATGGGTGCGCTCGGTGATCGGTGTGAACTTATATCACAGCCGCCGAGGCGCCCCGTTTCGCTTGGATCATGCGGGCGGCATATTACTTCATCCAGACCGCGTAGTTGGTGCCCGAGGTCTGCAGGGTCCAGCCGGTGCCCGGGCTCCAGCTGTTCGGACCGATCTTCATCGCCAGCTGGTGCGTGCTGCCGGTGATGATGGCCGCGTACAGGCCTTGCGCCGCTTGCTGGATCGCCACTGCCGAGGTCGAGTTCACGCCGGCCGCCTTGCGGGCCTTGATCAGCGCCGCGATCGGCGTCTTCAGGTTCCAGTTGTAGACGTGCGGGTAGAACACGGTCGGGATGCCCGGGTGGCTGAGGATGTAGGCATAGCCTTCCATCACCTTGCCGCAAGGCGCCGGCCACAGGTTCTGGCCGCTGCCGCAGCTTTCGGCCGGACCGGTGTCGTGGTTGTCGACAAAGGTCACCATCATTGCCGGCCACCAGCCGATCGCGCCCTGCGGCTTGCCGTCGGTGGCCTTCAGGCGCCAGTAATTGCCGTTGGCGAGGGCGTCGTTGAGGATGCCCTTGGTGGTGAAGTCGAAGGCGCCGCAGCTGTTGCTGGTGCCGTTAATCCAGTTCATGATCGCCTGGCGGTTGGCGTCGATGTTGTTGATGTCGAAGTTCGGCCACAGCTCGCCCACGCAGAACTCGGCCCCGAAGGCGTTCGCATACTGGCCCACGTAGTTGGCGCCGAAGCCCTTCACGTAGTCGAAGCGCAGGCCGGAAAAGCCGACCGGTTTCAAGGTGTAGTTCAGCCAGTTGACGATGCCGTTCTGGACTTCGCCGACGTTGGTGTGCGCGATGTCGCGTCCGCCGCTGAAGCCGTCGCCGGTGTCGGCCGCGCCCAGACCGCAGTTGCACTCGTCGCCGTTGACGATGGTGTAGGTGGTCCAGTTCGGGTTGGTGAAGTCCGACCAGCCGGTGGTGCCGACGCGGTGGTTGACGACCACGTCCGCGATCGCTTTCACACCCTTGCTCTTGAAGGCGCTGATCACGTTGGTCAGCTCGGCCGAGCTGCCGTAGCTGGAATCGAGCTTGTTCAGCTGGCGCGGCAGGTAGCCTTCGCGCGCGGCCGAATCCGAGGGCGGCGGGAACCAGACGTGGGTGACGCCGAGGGTGCTGATGTCGGCCACGTTGTTGAGCAGGGTGTTGTACCAGTCCGGGCCGGCGTAGCCCGCCGAGTTCCAGTGGAAGCCCTGCAGCAGGATGGCATTGCTGCCGCCGGCTTGCTGGGCCGGGGTGGCGGCATTTGCCTGGCTTGCGGACAGCAGGATGCCTGCGGCCAGCGCGGCCGCGATCGCGTTTTTCATTGTTTTCCTCCGTTATTTGTACGTTTTAGTTTCGGTACTTTTACTACGGGCCGGAGGTTTTGCTTGGGCGTGTCTCCTCATCTCCGGTGAGGAGATTGTTGAGCTAGCCAAATTCTGTGTCAATCGAATTCAGCTTCGCTGTGTAGTTTTAATACTCGTCGCTTGATATGAAGCAATGTGCTCAGTGTGCCTTGCTTGAAGACTTGACGCGATTGAAGGCCACGTCGAAGGAGCCGGCGTGCAAGCGGCCCGCCGGGCTGCCGTCCTTCGCCATGTGCAGCTCGAGCTCGCGCGACAGCACGAACAGCACGGTCGGCGAGCCGGGCGCGGCATACAGCGGCTCGACCGAACCTTCGCGCAGTCCCACTACCAGCTTGCCGTCCTGTTCCGCGATTTCGAAGGTGCCCAGGCTCTGGATCTCGTAAGTGCCGACCAGCGCCTTGCGCTTGGCCGCCGGCAGCTCGACCGCCTTGCGCATCGTCGTCTGGTTGCTGGGCCAGCGGTACTCGAAGGCCGCCGCGCGCAGGATGGCCTGGGCGATGTCGTTGCCGGCGTCGCCGTTCGTCATCACCACCACGCCGTCGCCTTCGACGTAGGCGGACAGCACGTTCTGGTAGCCCATGTTGCTGCCGCCGTGGCCGAAGGATTGTGCAGGACCCTTCCCTTCGATACCGAAGCCGAGCGCGTAGCCGTTTTTCACCGGCGTCAGCATGGTGCGCGCCATCGCGGGCGAGAGCAGGGGATTGCCTTGGGTGTCAGCGTTGCGCTGCACGCCGAGGATGAAGCGCGCAAGGTCACTCGGCGTGGTCCACAGGCCGGCCGCGGCCAGTTCCGGGTAGGTGTAGGGGCCGCCTTTGTAGGGCTCGCCCTTGCCGTCGTGCGGTACGGCGGCGCGCGGCAGCAGCGATGCCGGCAGCGGCTGACTGAAACTGCTGTCCTTCATGCCGAGCGGTGAAAGGACTCTTTCCGCAAGCAGCGTATCGAAGGGCTTGCCGGCGCGGTCGATCATGGCTTGCTGGACCACCGTGTAGCCACCGCCGGAATATTTCCATTCGGTGCCGGGCGCCGTTTCGATCCGCACCGGCTTGGTGTTCGCCGGCGGCGCGCCATCCAGCACCTGCAGCAGGGTCGGCACCTTGGCGTCCTGCGCATAGCCGGGGAAGCCCGACACCGATGTGCCGGCCGTGTGCGACAGCAGCTGGCGCAGCGTCGCATGGGCACCCTTGGGGCCGGGCGGCAGCTTCCAGCTGGTCAGCGCGGTGTTGATGTCGGCGTCGAGCGCGAGCTTGCCGGCTTCGACCATGCGCAGCGCGGCGAGGGCGGTCAGCGGCTTGCTGATCGAGGCGGCCTGGAACAGCGTGTCCGGCGTGACCGGGGCGCCGTCCTTGGCGGCGACGCCGTAGCCCCTGGCCCAGGCGATCTTGCCGTCGCGGATGACGGCGATGCTGACGCCGGGGACGTGCAGGCGCTGCATCTCGGCTTCCAGCGTGGCGGTGGGGACGGGTTTGCCTTGCAGGGCGACTGCGGGGCGCAGGCCTTGTTCGATGTGGTGGATGTCGTCGCCGTCAGCGGCGTGGACGGCGGTGCTGCCCAGCAGGACAGCCAGGGCGATGACGGCTTTGCCGCCGGTAGTCGATAAGGACATGCGCACTCCAGATAATGGTCGCTCGGTAGCGAACCATTATCGGCAGGGCATATTTTTCTTGCAAGAAAAGATTGGTATGTATGGGACTCAGTCGAAGCCGCGCACCGGCAAGCTGGCATCGCGCTGGATCCAGTTGCGCGCCGAGTATTCGGTGCGCGCATCCGTCACATGCAAGGTAAAGGCATGCCGCGACACAGCAGACCTATTCGGCGCGCTGTAATGCGGCAGCAGGCCATGGAAGCACACCAGGCTGCCGGCCTTGGCTTCCAGCGGCACGGCCGTCGAGTCGTCCGGCCAGGGCGTGCTGTCCAACTTTTCCATCGTGATCCGCTGGCCGTCACGCAGGAAGCGCTCGCGCAGCGGCCCGCGTTGGCCGCCCGGTTCGACCCACAGGCAGCCGTTGTCGACGGTCGCGTCTTCCAGCGCGAACCAGAAGGTGGTCACGCTGATCGGCGTGGAATCGAAGAAGGTCGCATCCTGGTGCCAGCGCACTTCGCCGCCGATGCCGGGCTGCTTGAAGATGTACATCGACTGCCAGACCTGCGGCTGTTCCAGGCCGAGGTCGCGCGCCACCGCCGCCAGTTTCGCATCGCGCGTAAAGGCTTCGAACACCGGATCGAGGTCGTGCATGGCGTGGCCGATCTTGTTGATCGACAGGGCCTTGGCCTGCTTGAGTTGCCCATGCTCGTCGAAGGCTTCCTCTTCGAAGAAGCAGCGCACGGTGTTGTCCGAGCCAAGAAACCAGGCGTCGCTGGCGTTTTCCTGGTCGCGCGTGGTGAAGACGGCGCGCGACTCAAGCGGGTCGAAGGCGTCTACGATCTCTTCGGCGCGTGCGCGCAGGCGGGCGAGCTCCTCGGGCGCCTTGAAATTCGGGATGACGATAAAGCCGTCGCGCTGGTACTGGTCGCGCTGTTCCTGGGTCAGCATGGTCGAATGAACTCCGTTGAGTAAGCGATTATTCTACGCCGCCGCCACCGTCCAGTCCCCGTCGGCGTACACCCGCTCATCATCGAGATACACCGCCTCGGTCACCACAAACACGTCGATGTGGTAGCGCGCGTCCTTGCGCTTGAAGCCGGGCTTCGCATACACGCCATGCTTGGCGCCCAGCGACAGGTGGATGCCGCACATGCGCTCGTAGGTGCCGATGTCGTCGACGCGGCGTTCGCGCGAGAAGGCGCGGTTCATGCCGAAGCCCAGTTCGCGCACCCAGACCTCGCCTTCGTCGCGGCGGATGATGTCCAGCACCTGCTGGAATTCCGGCGTGACGTTTTCGGCGTCGACCACGCGCCCGCGCTCGATCACCAGCGTAATCGGCGCATCCGGGCGGTTCACCAGATACGAGGTATCGCCGAACACGTGGACCTGGGCGCGGCCGCTGACGGTTTCGAGGTCCTGCGCTTCGGTGAACACTTCGCCGATCGGGAACTGGCCGCCGACGTTGTTCATCGCGCTGTAATCGCCGACGTTCAGCTTGGCCGATTCCAGCGGCGAGTCGAACACCAGCACCGCATCGGGCGAGCTGCCGTGCACCTCGGCGCGCTGTGCCACGTCGATGCGCGCTTTCAGGGCATGGCCGACGCCGCGGAAGTAGGCCGGGTCGTAGGCCAGCGCCTCGATGTAGTGGTCGCCCTGCGCACCCGGCATGCGCGACAGGTGCACGTGCTCGATCACTTTCAGGCCCAGCTTGAACAGTTCGACGCGCAGACGGAAGCCGTCGAGGCGGAAGTTGGTCGACTGCACCAGCACCACCAGGTCGCCCGCCGTGTAGTCCTTGAAGGCGGCCAGCACGGTGTCCGGCGTGACGCTGTCGAAGTCGATGAAGGCGGCCTCGGGCAGGTTGCGCCGGTAGGCCTCGACCAGGGCGCGGGCCAGGCCGGTGCGCCCGTCGAACACCACCAGGGCGCGCCGGTCCGGCCCGTGTTCGAGCGCGATCGCGAGCACGTCGCGCAGGTGCGCGGTGGCGGTGTCGATGGCGGAGGCGGGCAGGTCAGCGATGGAAAGCGCGGTGGCGGTCATGGCGTCGAAACGATGGGAAGCAACCCGGCATTATAGCCTTGCCGCGGCCGTCCGGACCGCCCACGGCAGGCTTGCGGCAGCTCACGGAGCGCAGGCGGGCTTTGCTGCACAGTTTGCTTGCGGAGGTCTTATCATGTTGATTCTAAAAGGAAAATTTCCGATTCTTAACTTCTTGGCCGTGCTGCTGGTCTTGACACTGGCAGGGGCGCCGGGCGCCCGCGCGCTCGAAGTCAAGTCGGCGGCCCGCGCGCCGGAGGTGGTCGCGACCGAGTTCTACGGCTGGTACCTGGAATCCCTCGGCGCCGACCAGGATCCGCTCAGCGACCGCTACGAGACTTTCACCCGCTACGTGGCAAAGGAACTGGCGGCGCGGCTGGTCGAACGCCTGCAAAGCGGCCGGCTGCCGCAGCGCGATTACTTCACCCAGTCGGCCAGCTACCGGCCGGCCTGGCAGCGCAGCGTGCGCGCCGCCACCATGCGCCAGCGTGCGGGCGCGGCCGACGTTCTCGTCACGCTCGGGGATACCAGCGATGACGCCGGCCCGCGCCAGATGCTGGCGCTGTCCATGGTGCTCGAGAACGGCGTGTGGAAGATCCGCCAGGTTGCGGCCGTGGATGCGTCGAGAAGTTCCGCTGAACAGCCCGTCATTTGATCCGTGAAGGATCGCCCCGCGCTCCTTTCGTGAACGGAGCGCCGCCGCACCCATGCCGGCGCTATGATTCCAAAAGCACAACGGCCCCATGTTTGGGTGGGCCGCGATGTATTTTGACGTTCATAGCGGGGGACAATGCCATACCGATGGGAAACGCCAGCCAGCGTCTGGCTGGAAGACGAGAGCAGCGGGCAGTTCGAGCTTGCCGCCAGCGAAGGGCTGGGGCGGATCGACTGGCGCGCCCACTCGCGCGGACGGATGGCGGACTTCGCGCACCTGCTCGGCGCCTCGCTGCCGCGATGCGGCACTGAAGGCTGCGAGCACTCGCCCATCTATCCCGAAGGCTTTTCCTTTTGCCCCACCTGCGGACGCCCGCTCGAGCGCCTGGCCGGCAACCGGCAGGGCCGGCCCGACTGGTGGGGGCCGCATGCCGACCAGCTGCTGCCGCGCCATGTGCCTCACGGCCTGCCGGTGACCTCGCTGCCGCTCGGCGACAGCCTCGAAGAACGTCCGGCCGCGCCCAGCATCGGCCGCTTCGACACCTCGATGCCGCCGCCGCCGAACGCGCAGTGCGTGTTCATGGCTGCCGGCTACGGTTTTCAGGAACAGCGCCTGCTGGCCCTGGCGCCGGGCCGTGGCGTGCTGCAGTATTGGGATCCGCTCGGCGAGCTGTGGCACGTGCTGGTGCCGGAAGAGGGCACAGCCGAGCTGCGCTTCGGCGCTTCCGACTACGGCTGGCTGCCGGCATTGGCCCCGCAGCGCGGCGAAGTCGGCCTGGTGCCGACCGCCCAGGGCCTGTACCGCCTGTGGATCAACCCGATCAACGAAGCCTACCGTCTCGAACCGGTGCTGGCTGCGCCGCTGGCGGCCGCGCCGGGCGCGATGCGGCGCCAGCTGGCCTGCCTGGTGCGCGGGAATGCCGGCGTGCTGGTGCTGTGTTCGCTGGATGCGGACCTGGCGCCTGGCCCGCAATACGAATGCGGCGCGCTGCCGCTGTCCGGCTGGAGCCGCCCGATCGGCTACGACGGCCAGCTGTTCTGGCTGCACGACGAAGGCCAGCTGCTGTGGCGCCCGGGCGAGGCGCCGCGCTTCCTGCCCTGGCCCGATACCTGGCTGCCGCGCCTGCAGTTCGGCGGTCCGACCCTGAGCCGCGACGGCCGCATGTGGCTGATCGGGCACGACGGCCAGTCTTACTGCTTCCTCGAACTCGGCGTCGACAAGCCACAGCGCGAACCGATCGACGGCGCGCGCCTGGGCTTTGCCAACCTGCTGTTCCGGCGCGGCCACCCGGTGGTCGACGAACCCTGGTCCGGCGAGCACGTCGAAGACCAGAACGAGGACGACTCGCTGGTGCTGCCGCTGCTGCGCAGCTTCAACAACAACCGCGCCCAACCCAGCGGGCTGGTGCTGCGCTTCCACAAATACACCGGCCGCGCCGAAGACGCGCTGGCCGACCGCGTGATCGCCCGCACCACCGTCGAATGGATAGGCCGGCGCAACGTCATCCTCGACGAGATCGCTCGCCTGTCGCGTCCGCTCGAATGCCTGCCCTTCGTGTACGCCAACCACCTGTGGCTGCACCACCCAGACTGGAACCGGATCCGCGGCTGGCACCTGGAAGAGCTGTCGTGAGGCGCGCGTTCGCTGTTCTCATCCTGCTCGCGGCAAGCCTGCCGGGCCTGGCCTTCGCCATCCCGCACGTGGTGCTGGTGCAGAACTCGGGCTGGATGGAACCCTTCTACAGCGACCCGTCGTCCAGCTTCAAGCCGCTGGTGACGGAACTCGTGGCCAGCGTCGTGCAGCCCGGCGACGCGCTGGTGCTGGCGGCCTTCAACCAGTCGCTGCCCGGCGCGCCCTCGCCGCGCGCGCTGCTGTCCGAGCAGGTCGATGCCAAATCCGTGCACGGCCACGTGCAGGCGGCCCTGCAAGGCCTGGAAACGGCGAGGAAGCCCGGCGGCCAGGCGCTGGCCGACACCGACCTCGGCGAAGCCGTCGACGCGGCCCTGAACCGGGTCCTGGCCGGCAAGCCGGGCCTGGTCTGGCTGGTGACGAACAACCGCAACAGCCCCAACAACGACCAGGCGACTGCCTTGCGCAACCGCGAGTTCTACGCTCTGATCCACCGTGGCGCTGCGATCGACAAGGCGCTGGCCTTCCCGCTGCGCATGCCGGTCAAGGGCGCGCACTACAGCGCCAACGGCCTGATGGTCTACGTGTTCGCCGCCGGGAAGGAAGGCAGCCGTGCGCTCGACGCGCTGCTGGCATCTGGGCGTGTGCAGCGCGTGATCACCGAGCCGCCGGCGCGCCTGAAGCCGCTCGACCGCGACACCGTGCGTCTGGTGCCGCGCCGCGTCGAAGGTGCCGCCGGCGTCGAATTGGCGATGGATGCGGGCGGCCGCCTGCATGCCGACGTCGAGCCGGATGCAGTAGCGCCCGGCACTCGCATCCAGTGGCAGCTCGAGAACACGATTTATCCGTACACGATCGCCGGCGCCACGCTCAGCGCGCGCTCGATGCTGGCCGGCGAGAACCGGCCCATCGAACTGGCGCGCCACGACGTCAGCCAGCTGGCGCCGGGCAAGGCCGAGCCGCTGGCGTCCAGCATGCAGCTGCCGGTCGCCAAACTGCCCGGCAAATGGTCGATGGAAGCTTTGAGGTCCGCCGGCTCGGCCTATGTGCTGCCGGGCCGGATCGAGCTGCACCTGGCCGGCCAGAAGCTGGTGCTGTCGCAGGCTTTCCGCGAGCGCATGGCGGCGCTGTTCCCGGGCGATCCGCTGCCCGAGATCTTCACGCCGCCCGCCGAGATCCAGGCCTCGACCGCGGTGCTGCCGCTGGAAGTGCGGGTGCACTACGGTTCCGCGCCCTTGATGGCGGCGATCGCCGGCACGCTGGCGCTGCTGGCAGCGGGCGCTGGCGCTGCCTACGCCTATGGCCGTCCGCGCCGCGTGCAGCTGACGGTCGAGGATGAGCTACGCACCGTGCACACGCGGGCGGGCGCCACGCAACCGATCTACGACAAGGCGGGCCAGCAGGTGGCAAGCCTGAAGACGACACTGTTCGGCCACCAGCTGATCGACCTGCGCGAAGGCGCCCAGGTCAGGCTGGGAAGATAAACATACAAATAAGCATACCCAAGAGGACCCCATGCAAGACCAGAAAACAGCCCCGCCCGTGACCGACCCCGGCTTCAAGCTGCCCGGCCAGACGGCACCAGGCACGCCGACCACGCCCCAGGATCCGCTGCCGAAGACGGCGCCCGACACCGCCAACCAGCCGGTCGAGATCGCGCCCGGCGGCGCCACCAATCCCAGCGCCGCGCCGCTGCGCGACACCTCGGGACGCGACCTGGCGATCGGCGGCGCCGTGTTCCTGGTGCTGCTGGTGATTTACTTCTTCGTGCGGAACGCCTACGTGCACCACTTGGTCGTCAAGCGCGTGGCGCCGTCCTCGGCCGGCAGCGCGGGCTGGCTGATGTTCGTCGGGCTGGCTTTCTTGTCTTTTGCGGCGGTGCTGGCGATCATCAACGCCGCCAAGTACCTGACGCTGGCGATCACCGGGCCGCTGGTCGTGATCGGCCTGGTGGCGCTGATCGCAGCTCTTTTCATCGGCCGTCGCTGATATCAAGGAAGAACGAACATGGCAGATTTTCCCGATCCCTCGGCCCTGAATACGACCGGCGCAGCCGGTCGAACTGAACTCAAGGTCGACCTGCGCCCGACGCTCTTCATCGGCGCCGGCGGCACCGGCATGGAAGTCATGATGCGGATCCGCCGCCGCATCCTGGCGGCGGTCTGGAACCGCCAGCATCCGACGCGCGTGGAGTCGATCGCCGACTTCCCGGTCGCGCGCTTCCTGCACTTCGACCTCGACAACCAGGCCATCATCGACGAAGGCAAGTCGCAGCAGACCGACCCCTGGTTTGAACTCGTCAAGCTGAGCGACGAGGAACGCCTGGTCGAGCCACTCGACCTGCCGCAATACCACGAATCCGACGACAGCCTGGCGCGGTTTCCGCTCATCGAAAACTGGATGCCGCTGCGGCCCAAGAAGCTGCGCTCGCTGGGCATCGATCCATCGAAAGGCGCCGGCCAGATCCGTGCGCTGGCGCGCTTGTACCTGTTCGACAAATACCCGAAGCTGCGCGGACGCATCAAGGGCGCGCTGAACTTCCTCAGTTCGAACGCGGGCATCGAGCGCAAGGAGAATTACCAGCGCCTGGGCCTGCAGGTCGATACCAGTAAATTCCGCATCGTCGTCATCGCCTCGAACGCCGGCGGCACCGGCGCCGGCAGCGCCATCGACCTGGGCTGGATCGCCAAGGCCATCGCGCGCCAGGAAGTCTCGGACAGCCAGGTCGACCTGGTGATGTTCCTGCCGTCGGGCTATGCGAAGGCCAACAAGGAGCGCACCGAAGCCAACGCCTACGCGACCCTGATGGAGCTGGAGACCACGATGCGCGACATGAACGCGCGCGTGCAGTGGATGGACCCGGACAGCGTGGTCGGGCGCGGCGCGCCTTTCGACGACGTGTATTTTGTCGACACCGCCAACCTGGCCAACAAGGCGACCCAGGACGTGAAGGACGTCTACCAGATGGTGGCCGACACCCTGTTCGAGGACTTCGCCTCGGCCGACTTCGCGAATCGCAAGCGCTCGGTGGCGGTCAACCAGCAGCAGCACAAGCTCGGGCCCTACAACCCGCGCGTGCCGGAGCAGCGCTTCGGCGACATGCGCCTGTCCTACTCGAAGGTGTATTCGGCTTTCGGCCAGGCGGTGCTCGACACCCAGCAAAGCCTGCGCGACGACATCCGCGCCTATGAGCTGGCGGCGCTGATGGTGAAGGCTTTCTTCGGCCTGGCCTCGACCGACGGTACGGCTGCAAGGCGCGCCACCGATGCGGAACGCGACAGCTTCATGCGCGAGCAGATGGGCATGGGCGAGCACCCGTTCTCGGAATTCCCCGACTTCCGCAAGGGCACCGTGGACGTCACGCCCTTCCAGGAATATGCGCTGACCGACATGCTCCTGATGGACAAGGACCAGCGTTCGCTGCTGGAGCGGGTCGAGAGCAAGGTGCAGGTCGAGATCGACCGCATCATGGCGTCCTACGATCTGAAACTGTGGCGCGAGAAGGTGGTCGAGCTGCTGCCCAACCTGGAGCGCGACGCCATCCGCGAAGCCGGCGCCACCGCCGAGACCAGCGAAGATCGCATCAAGCGCCACACCGGCGAACTGCTCGCCAACCTGCGCCTGAACGTGCGCGGGCGCCTCTACATGCTGCTCGACGACCGCAAGCAGGGCGGCCTCGAATTCGTGCTGTCGCTGCTGGAGCAGGTAAAGAGCAGGCTGGCCCAGCGCGACCTCGCCAACGCCCAGCGCAACGGCAAGCGCTACCGCGACGTCCGCGACGCCCTGCGTACGCGCCAGGTCGAGGAATCGCTGAACAACTTGAGCCAGGCCGCGGGGCGCCTGTTCGGCAAGGATGCGCAGGCGCGCGAGGTGATGAACCACCTGAAGCGCGACATCGCCGACTACCTGCGCTTCCACCTGCTGGCGGTGGCCTCCGGGCAGGCGATCGACGTCATGAACAATATGTCGGCCTGGCTCGGCAATCCGCAGGGCACGGACGAATACGGGCAGGCGCAGTGGAGCGGCATTGCCGGCGAATTCCAGGAAGGCCGGCGCTCGGTACAGGCCATGCTGGCCGCCTGCGACCAGCGCATCGGCCAGCTGCGCGCCGACGCCCGCCAGGAACACGCCACCTACATCAAGCTGGCCAGCGAGGTGCTGCCGCAGCCGGTCAAGCTCACCAGCGACGTCAGCGGCTGGGCCGAAGAGGTGCTGCTCGAATTCGGCGGCTCGGCAAGGCTGTTCCCGCAGCTGGGCGACGAGCGCCTGCGGGCCGACCTGTTATTGAAACTGTTCCGCCGCGCACAGACGCAACTGTCCAGCATGCAGGCGCAGGGCCTGGAGCCGGCGCAGGCCGTCGATCCGCTGCTCGAGCGTTTGAACGCGATGTCGCCGCAGGAGCGCCACCGCGTGTTCAGCGAATGGATACGCAGCAGCATGCCCTGGATTAACGCGCGCTTCTCGGCCGAGTTCACGCCCAGCGCCGACCAGTTCAAGTGCTTCATCGGCGTCGGCGACCCGGCCGCCTGGCGCAAGCTGGAACCCGAAATCCGCGCTGCCGTGCCGACCGGCTTCCTGCACGGCGATGCGGTCGCCATCGTCAACACCGGCGTGGCGGGCAGGGCGGTGTGCTACATCGAGCTGTCCGGCTACCCGATGACGGTGCTGCGCGGCCTGCCGACCTGGCGCGCCTCCTACCAGATCGAGAACCCGAAGATCCCGACCCACCTGCACTTCGATTCGACCCGCTTCCGCCATCCGATCTCGCCGTCGATGGATGAGCTGAACCGCCTGGCCGACGATTACGAATGGTTCCTGCAGGCCGTGGCGCTGGGCGTCATCCGCCGCAAGCAGGATGCCGGCGACCGCGAAGCCGCCTTCCAGCCGCGCGGCCAATATTTGTTCGAAGTCGAGCAGGGTTCCGGCGAATGGTTGCAGATCGGCAACGAGTACGCGATCCGCTCGAACGGCCTGCCGCCTTATTACCGCGAGCAGGTGATCGCCGCCGTGCGCCAGCGCCTGGGCACGATGGGACCCTATCGCCTGGCGCTGCTGGCGGCGTTGATGCGCCACTACCAGCTGCGCGTGTACGAGCCCAAGCTGGAGGTCGACGAGACCGGCGCCCAGCTGCCTTCGCCTTCGCTGCCGACCATCACCGCGCGGCGCCTGTACGACCAGTGGATGCGGCGCGCTGCCAGCCTGCATCCGGAGCTGTCGCCGGCCCAGGTCGAGGCGGCGCTGGCCCAGCTCGACCTGTGGAGCGAGACGGTGCCGGATTCCGCCAGCGACGCCTACCAGTGGGAAGTCGAGCGCCCGAGCGACAAGCGCGTGATCCGGCCCGAGTTCCTGGCCAGCGAGGCGCGTGCGCTGCAGGCGCTGGAGCGGCGTTCGGCCTCGCCGGCGGCAACGGTCCCGGGGCTGATGGCGTCCGACATCGGACAGGGCGGCGGCGCGCCGGCCACCATCGTCAGCCCGACCATGCAGGCGACGGCGGCCGGCACCGGTCTGCATCCGGCAGTGGCCAGCCCGGCCGCTTTCGTGGTCGGCGCGACCCCGATGGCAGCGCGCTTCAAGCTGTTCGTGAACGGCGCCCAACGCGGGCCGTATGCGCTGGAAGAGGTCGCGCAGCTGCTGGCGCGCGGCGAGATCGACCAGGGCACGCGTATCTGGAACATGCAGTGGAATCCGCGCCAGGACAAGTGGAAGACGGTCGGCGAGATCCCGGAACTGGCGGCGTCTTCCGACACTGCGATACCGGACCCCGACGACGGCATCCCGGACCCGGAATAAAGGAGCACCGTGCAAGACCAGGCAATTTACCGATGTATCAACGAGGCCTGCGGCCGGCCCGCGCCGCGGCCCGTGAACTACTGTCCCTGGTGCGGGACAGCGCAGGCGCGCGCCGGTGCGCAGGCCGTGCCGGCCGTCAACGCGCCGCCGCCATCGCCCACGGTCTCGGCAGCGGCGACTGCAGCGGCTGCGGGCGCCAGCGCCGCCGCCGCGCTGTCCGGCTGGTCGGATGCGCCGCCGGAGCTGCCTTCGGCGCCGGCCGCCGCCGTGCCGCCGCCGCCCGCATCGCCAGCTCCCCCAGCCACCCCGAGCGCAACCGAGTTTGGCCGCAGCGGCAAACCCGGCCCGGCCGGCGCGCCACCGCCGCCACCGCCACCGCCGCCGCGCCAGGAAGTCCCGCGCCCGCCGCTGGCCGCGCAGCCGCCCAGGCGCTCGCCGATCCGGCTGCGCTGGTGGATCCTGGCGCTGGCCCTGCTGTGGGGCCTGTGGCTGATCGCCAAGCCCTCGTCGAAGAAGATCGACCGTCAGATCGACGCCGCCATCGCCCTGGCCCGCGAGTGCAAGGGCAGCGAGGCCCAGGCCGAACTGATCGCCCTGCGCAAGACCCGCGCCTCGCAGGAGCAGCTGCAGCGCCTGCAGCAGGCCCTCAACGACGAGGCGGCCAAGTGCACCAGGCGGCGCCAGCGCAGCAAGGCCTGGAGCGATGCCAGCAACGGGGTCGAGGCGGCGCTGGCGGCGGCCAGCTGGGACAAGGCGAGGACCCGCTTGCAGGCGTTCACCAAACGCTGGGGCGAGGACGAGGACACGCGCGCGACGAAGGAGCGGATCGAGACGGCAAGGCGCGATGCTGCCCACCCGCTGGCGGTGCCGCGCAGCGCCGTCGGTTCTTCCGGCGGCGGCGAGACCGGTTCGGCCGCCGGTGCCGGCGGCGGCCGCGCATCGCAAGCGGCGGCCGATTCGGCCCGCAACCTGATCCAGAGCGCCGAGCGCGACCTGGACCGCGGCGATTACGGCGCCGCGGCCGACAAGATGACGCTGTGCCTGACCATGGTGGACGCCGGCAATCCCGAATGCCGGGCGCTGAAGACCCAGGCCGAGCAGCAGGCGAAGTTCCAGTAAGCGGAAAGGAGGTACGACATGTATCGCATATCGACAGCAGCCCTGGTGCTGGCCACCTTGCTGGCCGGCTGCAACCAGTCATCCAGCGACGCCATGGGCCCGGCCCAGCAGGCCGGCAAGGCCGTCGACGAGGCGGGCGCCAAGGTCCAGACCGCGGTCCAGGACCAGGTGGCCAAGGCCGACGAAGCCGCCGAGCGGGCGCGCGAAAAGGCGAAGGAAGCGGCCGCACAAGCCAGGGACAACCTGGACCGGGCGACCGCGAAGGTCGGCGAGAAAGTGGAAAAAGCCGGCGAGAAGATGCAGGAAGCGGCGCACTAGTAAAAGCCGCAGGGCAAGGCGCATCGCCGCAGTGGCGGACCACGAAGACAGTACGCTAGTACGGCGAGACGGTGCAACGCCGCCATGCGGCTTTTTAAGAAGCGGCGCGCAGCTCCGGCCACGGACCCTGCACCACTGACAGCTCCACGCTGCCGGCGCGCCACGCGGCCTCGATGTCCTGCTCGATCTGTTCCATCGTCATGCGGGTATCGCCGGCCAGGCGCTGCACGCCGTAGGCGCGGTTGCGGCCGTGGCCCTTGGCCAGGTAGAGCGCCATGTCGACCAGGTTGACGGCGCGTTCCCAGGACATCGGCTTGCCGCCCGGCGCCAGCGGGAAGGGCGCAAAGCCGATCGACACGTTCACCGACAGCGTCGTGCCCTGATACTCGATGCTGCGGGCCGGGATGCCGCTCAGCAGGCGGCGCGCCACGTCGTCCAGGCTGCTGCGCGGCACCGCCGGCAGGAAGGCCAGGAATTCCTCGCCGCCCCAGCGCACGATCATGTCGGTTTCGCGCAGGATATCGCGCAAGGCGTCCGAGATCTCGCGCAGCACCGCGTCGCCGGCGCCGTGGCCGTAGGTGTCGTTGATGTGCTTGAAGTGGTCGACGTCCATCAGGAACAGCGCGCTGACCGTTTCCTCGTTGGCGGCGGACTGCACCATGCCCTCATGGCCGCGCATGAATTCCTGGAAGTGGCGGCGGTTGTACAGGGCGGTCAGCGGATCGCGCGCGCTCTGCTGCTTGAGTTCCAGGTTCTTTTCCTCGAGCTGGGCATTGGTCTGGCGTACCTTGCGATAGAGGAAATAGACGACCACCGCCGACAGCGCGAACACCAGCGCCAGCAGCCACCAGACGCGCTGCTGCAGGCGGCGGTTGTCGATCTCGGTGCTCTTGACCTGGTTTTCCTGGCGCAGCAGCTCGATCTGGCGCTGGCGCTTGTCGGCTTCGTACTTTTCCTGCAGCTCGACCATCGCCTTCTGGCGCCGCGTTTCGAACAGCTCGTTCGACAGCGTACGTTCGCGGTGGTAGGCCTTCAGGGCGCCGGGCAGGTCGCCGGCGCGCTCCAGCGCCTCGCCGTACTCGGCCAGCACCGATTGCAGCTGCGGCTTGTCGCCCGATTTTTCGTACCAGGCCATGCCTTCTTCGATGCTCTTCTTGCCGTCGGCCAGGCGCCCCATCGCCAGATAGACCTGGCCGATGTTCAGGCGCGCGGTGGCGATCGAACTCTCGTCGCTGATCAGGCGCGCCTGTTCCAGCGCCTGCTGGGCGGTGGCCAGGGCGTTGCGGTAATCCTTCAGCTTCAGGTAGCAGTCGGACAGGTTCACCAGCGAGGAGGCGATCATCGGGCCGGCATCGATCTTGCGCTCCAGCTCGATGGCCTCCTGCAGCGCCTTCAGGCCGCGCTGGACCTGGCCGGAATCGATGGCCAGGCCGTATTCGGTATTCTTCAGTACCGCCAGGCGTCCCGGCGAGTCGAGCTTCTCCACCGTAGCGTACGCTTCCTTCAGCGCCTCGAAGCCCTTGTCGTACTCGTGCACCTGGTTGTACAGGTAGGCCAGCGAGTTGAGGGCGATCGTCAGCAGCAACGGGCTGCCGCTCTGGCGCGCCAGCGAGACGACGGCCTGCATCCTGTTCAGCGCCATCGGGAAGTTGCCGTCCTCGGCGTAGGATTCGCTGGACGTGATGCCGGCGCGTACCTGCAAGTCGATATCGCTGCTATCCGCCGCCAGCTTCTCTGCCTGCCAAACCAGTTGGTGGGACTGGGCCCGCTCGTTCATCGCAAACAGCACATAACCCTTGGCCAGCAGGCCGCGCGCCAAAGTCGCATTATCGGCATGCTGCTTGCCGAGCTGAATCAGTTCGTCACACAGCCGGTTGGCCAGGTCGAGGTGGCCGAGTTTGATGTGGGTCTTGCAGGACAGGTCGAGGAAAATGGCCCTTTCCGCCAGCGGCGCGGCGCGGCTTTCCTGCTCCAGCTTCGCCAGCATGGGCAGAGCGCGCAAGGGCACGAAGCGGCTGACTTCCTGGATCGAGGTCAGGCGCTGGGCGAGCGGCAGGGGCGCATCGGCAAAGGCCAGGCTGGACGCCAACGAAAGCGCCGCCAGCAGCGCGCGGCTGCGGTGCTTGTACGATGCGCGGTAGTGGCCAGCCAACATAGTTCCCCAAGGACGTGTCGTATGCGTCCCGTGCGGGACTCAACCAAGCATTGTACGCCGCTTGCTGTAAAGAAATACAAATTTTCCCAGGTGTATGCGAAAAAGATACATATGTATTCCGTAAGCTTATGGTCTGTATAGACAGGTGCTATCTGCTTTTCTAAACGGCAAGTTGCTGCAGCAGATAAAGGCGTTGGTACAGGCCGCCTTCGATGCGCATCAGCTCCTCGTGGCTGCCGGCTTCGCTGATGCGGCCGTGGTTCAGCACGACGATGCGGTCGGCGTCGCGGATGGTCGACAGGCGGTGCGCGATGGCGATTACGGTGACCTTGCCGCGCAGGCCGACCACGGCCTGTTGCACGATCTGCTCGGTCTGGCTGTCGATGCGCGAGGTCGCTTCGTCCAGCAGCAGGATGCGCGGCTTGCCGGCCAGGGCGCGGGCAATCGCGATCAGCTGCTTCTGGCCGGACGACAGGCGCGAACCGCCTTCGCCCAGCGGCGTGTCGTAGCCCTGTTCCAGCGCCGCGATGAAGTCGTGGGCGTGGGCCGCGCGCGCCGCCGTCTCGATCGCGTCCTGCGGCAGGCCGCGGCCCATGTCGATGTTCTCGCGCGCCGACGCCGCCAGAAGGAAGGGATCCTGCGGCACCAGGCCGACCTCGTTGCGGAAGCGCTCGTTGGCGATGCCGGCCAGCGGCTCGCCGTGGATCGCGATGCTGCCCTGCGTGACCGGGTAGTAGCGCAGCAGCAGCGACAGCAGGGTCGACTTGCCGCTGCCGGTGTGGCCGACGATGCCGAAGAAGGCGCCCTGCGGGATCTCCAGCGACAGGTGGTGCAGCACGGTCTGGCCTTCGACATAGGCGAAGCTCAGGTCGCGCACGCTGACCGCCGGTGCATCGGGGTGATCGACGGGCGTGTCGGCGGGACGGCCGCCGCTGCCGCTGCGCTTGCCGTGTTCGGGCGCATTGGCTTCGTCGAGCAGGGTCGCCACGCGCGCGGTCGCGACCACCGCCTGCTGCAGGCCGCTGAACTGCATCGTGATCTGGATGAGAGGTTCGACCACCCGCGCGATGTAGCTGATGAAGGCGTACAGCACCCCGACTTCGACCGCGCCCATGCTCTGGCGGCCGAAGCTGAAGATCACCACCGCCAGCAGGATCACGTTGAGGAAGTCGAGGGCAGGGCGCAGCAGGAAGGCATTCGCGCGCAGCTCGGCCACGCGCGCCGTGTAGTGCTGGTCGTTGGTGGCCTTGAAGCGTTCGCCGAAGCGGTGCTGGGCATTGTTCGCCTGCAGCACGCTCATCCCGCCGATCGATTCCGCCATTTGCGCGTTGATGTCGCTGCGCAGGGCGCGCGCACGCGTGACTGCCGGCGCCGACAGCCGTTGATAAAGCCAGATGATGCCGAGCACCGCCGGCAGCAGGCCCAGCACGATCAGCATCAGATGCCAGTCCAGCCAGGCCATCGCAATCGAGGTCCCGACCAGCACGATGGTGGAGTCGAGGATCACGAACAGCACCTGGATGTACAGGGTTTTGACGGCCTCGGTGTCGTTGGTGACGCGGCTCACCAACTGGCCGGTGATGGCGCGGTCGAAGAAGGCCATCGGCAGGCGCAGCACGTGGCCGTACACCCACTCGCGTAATCTCTGCACCGAGCGCATCGCCAGGCCCGACAGGCGCACCAGCTGCAGGAAGCGGATCCAGGAAGCCGCCCAGCCGGTCACCAGCACGCCGGCCAGCAGCAATCCCATGCGGGTCCAGTCCAGGTGATGCGGCAGCAGGTGTTCGTCGATCAGCTTCTTGCCCAGCAGCGGTCCGACGACTTCCAGCGCGGCCGCCAGGATCAGCCAGCCGGTGGCCCAGCCCAGGTGGGCGCGGTCCGGGTGCGCGGCGCGGCGCAGCAGGCCGGCCGCCTGCCTGGCCTGGGCCGGCGTGGTTTTTTCTTTAGACTGCATCGAGGCTGGCCTCCAGTTGTTGATAGCGCCACTGGCTGGCATACCAGCCGTCGCGCGCGAGCAGGGCCTCGTGGGTGCCCGATTCGACGATGCGGCCATCCTTCAGCACGACGATCAGGTCGGCCTTGACCACGGCCGACAGACGGTGGCTGGCGATCACCGCCGACAGCTCGGGGCGGTTTGCGCGCAGCTCGTCGAGGTGTTCGAGGATGCGGGTCTCGGTGCCGGTGTCGACGGCGGACAGCGCATCGTCCAGCAGCAGCAGCGGGCTTTGCGCCAGCAGCGAGCGCGCGATCGCCACGCGCTGGCGCTGGCCGCCGGACAGGGTGATGCCCTTTTCGCCGACCGGGGTGTCGTAGCCGTCCGGGAAGCGCAGGATGTCCTCGTGGATGTCGGCCATCCTGGCCGCGTGCTCGATCTCCGCGCGCGAGGCGCCCGGGTAGCCGAGCGCGATGTTCTCGGCAATCGAGGCCGAGAACAGGAAGGATTCCTGCGGCACCCAGCTGATCCCGGCGCGCAGCGTGGCCAGCGTGTATTCGTCGAGCCGGCGCCCGCCCCAGGTGACCGTGCCGTGCTGGGGCTCGGCCTGGCGCAATAGCACGCGCAGCAGCGTCGACTTGCCGGCGCCGGTGGGGCCGACCAGGCCCAGGGTCTGGCCCGGCTGCAGGCTGACCGAGACCTGCTTCAGCGCCGGGATCTGCTGGCCGGTGTAGGCGAAGCTGACGTCCTGCAGCGCCAGCGGCCCGCGCTGCAGCCGGTCGATGGTGCCGTGGTCGTCGATGGTCAGCGGGGCGTCCAGCAGCGGCTGCAGGCGCGCCAGCGCGGCGCGTCCGCGTTCGATCAGGGACAGCACCCAGCCGGCCGCGAACATCGGCCAGATCAGCTGTCCGAGGTACATCGTGAAGCTGGTCAGCGAACCGATGGTGAGCTGGTTGTTCCACACCAGGTAGCCGCCCAGGCCCAGGGTCAGGCCGGTGGCCGCGGTGAGCGTCAGGCCGACCGCCGGTTCGTAGGCCGCTTCCCATTTCTGCGCCGTCAGGCTGGCATCGGCGGCGCGCGCGGCCAGTTCGCCGAACTGTTTTGCGCTGCGCTGTTCCAGGCCGAGCGCGCGCAGGGTGCGCACGCCGGACAACGTTTCCTGCACGTGGTCGTTCAGCGCCGAAAAGCGTTTCAGGGAATCGCCGGAGGCGGTGTGGATGTGGCTGGAGATGTGCCAGAAGGCCAGCGCCATCAGCGGGAAGGGCAGCAGGGCGATCAGGGTCAGGCGCCAGTCGACGCCGAGGAACATGATGCCGAGGACCATGACCAGGGTCAGCGTGCCGTCGAAGCCGGCCAGCATCGCTTCGCCGGCGGCCTGCTCGATGGCGTCGATGTCGTTGGTGGCGAGCGCCATCAGGTCGCCGGTGCGCTGGCGCTGGTAGAAGGCCGGTCCCTGGCTTGAGAGTCTTGCGTACAGCCGGGTGCGCAGCTCGACGCCGAGCCGGTAGGCGGCCGAATACAGGCGCAGGCGCCAGGCCACGCGCAGCACATAGATCGCCAGGCCCAGGCCGAGCAGCTGCAGCAGCTGGATAGTGAGGTCGTGGCCTTGCAGGCGGTGCGCCGCAAGGGCGTCGATGGTGGCGCCGACCTTGCGCGGCACCAGCACCGAGCACAGGGCCACGCCGAACAGCATTACCGCCGACGACGCGTACGAACGCCAATGCCGGCGCACGAAGCCGCCGATCAGCCTAGCCAAACCCATTGCGTGTCCTGTTCTTCGATCGTGTTGCGAGGACCGCTACTGTACTATTTTTGCCAGGCTGCTGCAGGCACGCCAGCCCAGGCGTGCCACTTCGTTCAGATTATTTCCTGCGCGATCCGCGCGAGGCTTTCGGCGCAGGCGCGATGACCGGCGCGATGCTTTCCGGCGGGGTCACGGGCGGCAGTTCGACCTGGCCTTCGGGCGCCAGCGCCACCGTGGCCGCGAGCGGATGCTCGAGGCTGGCCGGCTTCGGCGCGACTTCGTTCAGGGCCTTGGCCAGCGCGGTCGGCTCGGCCGGCGGCACGTCGTCGGCGATTGCGGTTTCGATGGCGGCTTCGAAGGCTGCCAGCTGCGCCTTGTCCTGTGCATCGTCCTGCGCCGCTGCGGGTGCTGCTGCAGCTTCGGGCTGGGTCACGTTGCGGGTGCTCGCGTCGATCGCGGCTTCGGCCAGCGCGGCGCCGGTGTCCACGGCTGCGGCGGTGATCTCGCCGGTGATGGTGGTGGCGGCATCGGCGGCGATCGAGGCCTGTTCGACGATCTGGGTGTAGGTGGTCGGGACGTTGGCGGTCGGCGCCGGGGCGGCCAGCAACTGCAGCGGCGTCGGTAACTGCGCGGGCAGGGTGCGCACGCCGGCGGCAAGGCCGAACAGCTCGCGGCCATACGAGAACAGGGTATGCCACTGACCCTGGGCAGCGGAGCCGAGGGCGAACAGGTCGCGCGGCTCGCGGGCGTCGAGCAGGTGCTGGAAGGTACCGGCCGCCTGTTCCAGCGAGGCGCGCGAGGCGCGCACGTTCAGGGCGGCGATCTGGCCGGCGCTGTCGAGCGCGCGGGTGGTCAGGGTACGGAACATGTCGAGCTGGGCCTGGAACTGGGCCTGGCGGACGGCGGACAACTGGTCGGAAAATTGGGTCATCGGAATCCCTTTATTCAGTTATGACGCACTGCAATAAGAGCTAGTGTAAAGGCGTTCACTAGTGTTGGGAAGTGGTATTTGTGTTGTTTTTGCAAGGAAATCTTGCAATGCAGCATGAGTAAATTATTGGCATCATCCGCAGTACAATGGGCTGACCTCATCAGGAGAACATGTATGGATTTCGTCATCCGCAACGCCAGCCTGGCCAATGGCCAGCATGGTGTCGACATCGCCATCGAAGGCGAACGCATCGCCGCCGTCGGGCCGAACCTGCAAGTGCGTGGCGCGCGCGAGATCGATGCCGGCGGAGACCTCGTCAGCCCGCCTTTCGTCGACGCCCACTTCCACATGGATGCCACCCTCAGCTACGGCCTGCCGCGCGTGAACGAATCCGGGACCCTGCTGGAAGGGATCGCGCTGTGGGGCGAACTGAAGCCGCAGCTGGCCCAAGAGGCGCTGATCGACAGGGCGATGCAGTACTGCGACTGGGCGGTGGCGCGCGGCCTGCTGGCGATCCGCACCCACGTCGACGTCTGCGACGACCGCCTGCTGGCAGTCGAAGCCCTGCTCGAGGTGAAGCGCCGCGTGGCGCCCTACATCGACCTGCAGCTGGTGGCCTTCCCGCAGGACGGCCTGCTGCGCAGCCCCACTGCCTTCGACAACCTGAAGCGCGCGATCGGCATGGGCGTGGACGTGGTCGGCGGCATCCCGCACTTCGAACGCACCATGGCCCAAGGCGCGGAATCGGTGCGCCTGCTGTGCGAGTTCGCGGCGGAAAAGGGCTTGATGGTCGACATGCACTGCGACGAGACCGACGACCCGCTGTCGCGCCACATCGAGACCCTGGCCTATGAAACGCAGCGCCTGGGCCTGCAGGGCAGAAGTACAGGCTCGCACCTGACCTCCATGCATTCGATGGACAACTACTACGTCAGCAAGCTGATTCCCCTGATCGCGGAATCGGGCGTGGCGGCGATCGCGAATCCGCTCATCAACATCACGTTGCAGGGCCGCCACGATACCTACCCGAAGCGGCGCGGCATGACCCGCGTACCGGAACTGCTGGCGGCCGGGGTGCCGGTTGCCTTCGGCCACGATTGCGTGATGGATCCGTGGTACGGGCTCGGTTCGGGCGACATGCTCGAGGTTGCGCACATGGGCCTGCACGTGGCCCAGATGACGGGCCAGGCCGCGATGCGCCAGTGCTTCCTGGCCGTGACCGAGACCCCGGCGCGCATCCTCGGGCTGCAGGATTACGGCATCGCCCCGGGCTGCCACGCCGACCTGGTGCTGCTCGATGCCGGCGGTCCGGTCGAGGCGATCCGCCTGCGCGCCACGCGCCGCCTGGTGATGCGGCGCGGCAAAGTACTCAGCGAAGCGCCGCCTGCGCGCGCGACCCTGCAACTGCCGGGAAGGCCGCAAAGCGTGGATTTTCGCTTGACCCGCAAAGAGTAGGCGTATTAGCCAAGCGCTGCCTATACAAGTCAACACAGCAGAAAATACGTAAACAAGCGGAATGCGCGTGCTAAATCTTCGGAAAAGATTGCTTACCGTAACTCAATTTCCATGTGTAAATGTAGTTACATTTTTCTATAGCCGCGCGGACAATTCCCGGTTTAGAATCTTGCGCTTTCGTTACACATAAGCAGGCTCAGCAGTGAGAGACATCCAGATTCGACCAGCGCGCGACGCCGACTTCAACGCCATGTGGACCATCTTCCAGGCCCACCTTGCCACAGGCGAAACTTTCGCCCATGGCGGGGGTACCAGCCGCGAAGCCAGCCATGAATACTGGTTCGCGCCGAGCGCGACGACCTTCGTGGCCGTGAAGGGGGAGGAGAGGGTGCTCGGGATGTACAAGCTGCAGCCGACCCACCCCGGGCGCGGCAACCACGTGGCGGGCGCCTGCTACATGGTCAGCCCGAATGCCCAGGGTGTGGGCGTGGGACGCATGCTCGGGGAGCACAGCATCGAGGAAGCGCGCCGCCAGCGCTACCTGGCGATGCAGTTCGATTACGTCGTCAGCACCAACAGCCCCGCGATCAACCTGTGGAAGCGGCTCGGCTTTTCCATCGTCGGTACCCTGCCCAAGGCCTATCGCCACCGGCGCCTGGGTTATGTCGACGCCTATGTGATGTACAAATTACTGGAAGACCCGGCGCGCTGGGAGCTTCCGGAGGAAGACTGAACTCTGTGCAGATCGTCGAGACAGCGCGCCTGCGCGTGCGCACCGCAAGACTGGAAGACCATGTGTTCTTCTACGACCTGGTCAACGACCCGGCCTTCATCGAGCATATCGGCGACAAGGGCGTGCGCACCCTGGAAGACGCGACCGAGGCCCTGCGCACCGGGCCCGTCGCGATGCAGGAAGAGCGCGGCCACTCCCTCTACGTGGTCGAACTGCGCGACGGCGCGATCCCGATCGGCATGTGCGGCCTGATCAAGCGCGACACCCTGGACGGCATCGACATCGGCTACGCCTACCTGCCCGCATGGCGCGGCCAGGGCTATGCCTACGAGGCCGCGCAGGCGGTGATGGCGTATGCGCCCACGATCGGCATCAGGACGCTGCTGGCGATCACCTCGCCCAACAACCTCGCCTCCAACGGCCTGCTGCGCAAGCTGGGCATGCGCTTCGTGAAGTTCACGCATCTGGTGCCGGAGGATGCCGGCACCAACCTGTACAGCATCGACTTGTAATTACTGCTTCGCGCTGCCCCAGGGGAAGAACCAGGTCAGCGGCTTCTCCACCCGCTTCGCCCACGATGCCTCGTTGTGGCGCGCACCCTCGGCCTTGAAGAACAGCAGGTCCTCGTTCTCGCGGTAGCCCTTGGCGCGCATGGCCTCGAGCATCTTCGTGGTTTCAGGCAGGCCGTCGTCGACGGTGCCGGCATCGAGGTAGAACTTGACCGGCACGCGCGCCGGCAGCTTGGTGATCAGGGCGCCGTTGTTCCACCAGAAGGAGCTGGACACGCCGCCCGCTTTCGAGAAGACGTCCGGATAGCGCTGCGCGATCGCAACCGAAGCGATGCCGCCGAGGGACGAGCCCATGATCGCCGTGTTTTCCTTGCCCGGCAGCGTGCGGTAGCTGCGGTCGATATAGGGCTTCACCGTGTCGACGATGAAGGCGCCATAGGCATCGAGCTTGCCTCCGCCGTATTTCGGGTCGCAGCAGGGCGTATATTCAGGAATGCGGTCCGGCGTGTTGTCGATGCCGACCACGATCACCTCGTCCGCCTTGCCCATCGCGATCAGGCTGTTCATGGTTTCGTCGATGCCCCATTCGACGCCGTAGGCCGCGGTCTTGGCATCGAACAGGTTCTGGCCGTCGTGCATGTAGAGCACCGGATAGCGCTTGGCCGGATTCTCCGCATAGCTCGGCGGCAGCCAGATGCGCAGCGCACGCTTGTTGTTCAGCTGCGGCGATGCGAAGTCCTTCACGATGCTCAGCTTGCCGAAGGGCGCGCCGAAGAAGGGATAGATGTCGACCGTGCTGCCTGCCGCCAGTTTATAAGCGCCGCCGATCGAGATTTTTCCCTCGCCCAGCGTCGGCTTCATCTGCACCTCGCCCAGCTCGTCCGGCCAGGTATAGGTCCAGACATTCACCGGACCGTCGGGGCGCTGCGCCGGCACAGCTTTGGACCAGCTCATCGGCCCCTTGTCGCCGATGATGCCGATGCTGTCCTTGCCGACCGGGTAGTGGACCCTGACCGTGGTGGCGCCGGCCTGCCGGGCGCTCATGGCGCCCAAGGCCAGCAGGGCGCCGATTGCTGCGATGGTTTTCGTGAATCGTTTCATGCTCGTCCTGGTTCAGCGCACGCGCAGCAGGCGCACGCCATAAATGTCGAAGCGGTTGGAGGGCCCTTCGATGCCGCCGGCCGCGCTGAAGCTGCTGTTGCTCTGCAGGTAGCTCATGTTGAAGAAGTCGCTCATCTCGATGCGGTAAGTGCGGCCTGCTTTCAAGCTGGCCGCCAGCGGCGTCGAATACACGATGGGCGTATGGGCCTTCTCGATGCGCGCGTGCGGCAGCTGCACCACGCCCTGCGCGACGATGGCGCCCGACGCATCCTTCACCGCCAGCCATTTTACGCCACCGCTGATGCCCAGGTTCACCTGGTTGGCGCCGTTGTGGTAGCGGACCTGCACCGCGTAGTTTCCGGCCGCCGGCACCTGGATGTCCCTGAGCTCGAAGCGGTCCTGCGGCTTGCCCCAGTTGGCCAGGTGCGGTTCGTCGAAGCGTGCGCTAGGTGCCGCCAGCGTGGCCGTCGACGACACCCGCGTGTCAAGCGCCGCGATGGCGACGCCGGCATCCACGCAGCGCGGACGGCTGTGGTGGCTGCGGTTGCCCGAGCCGGCGAACACCGCTTCGACCGCGTAACAGGCGGTGGCGCCGTGGCTAGCCGCCTGGCGGTCGGTCCAGGCGCCGGCCGGCAGCCTGGCGGCCACCAGCTTGCCGTCGCGGTAGACGTTGTAGAGGATGCCGCCGCTGTCCTTCGCCGCGATGTCGAGCGTGACGCCGCCGGTGCCACGCTGCAGGTCCGCGATCGCCGGTTCGCGCGGTCCGAACACGGCGGGCGTTTCGGCGTAAGGGTCGGCATTCACCCGGCGGATCGCCTGTTCGCCCGCCTCGAGCTTGCCCAGCACGATCTCGACCTGGTTCTCGGAGGCCAGCTCGCTCCATCTGATGCTGCTGCCGGCCGGCTTGCCGTTCAACAGGATGCGCTCGACCGCATACACGCCGTTGACGTCCTTGCCGGCGGCTGCGGGCAGGCGCAGCTTGATGTTGATGACGCGGCCCTGCAGGCGCAGGTTGTACAGCGCGGCCTCGTTGGTGGCCGCGAAAACGCCACCGCGCAGCTTCGCCGTCACGAAGGGATGCAGGGCGATGCCTTCGTTCGTGGCCGACACCCCAAACACGTTGCGCACCACCATGCCGAGATAGGCGCCGACGGACCACAGCTGGCGCTTCGAATTGATGACCGGTCCGATCAGCTCGGGGTGGGCCTCGTCCAGTAGCACGGACTGGCCGGACAGCCACTCCAGGTTTTCCATGTTCGACAGGTTCAGTGCTGCACCGCGCATCAGCGAATCGTAGGCGGCATCGGCGACGGCGACGTTGCCACCCATCGCCGCGGCGCGCAGGCCATAAGCCGTCACGAAGGGCCACATCGCGCGGTTGTGGTAGACCGGCATGCCGAGCTGCTGCGGCCAGATCACCGGCGCGCCCATCGGCCCGTGCGGGTAGCTGGCCAGGATGCGGCGCGCGCGCTTGCCGTCGGCGACGCCGGTGACGATGGCGAGCGACTGTCCCAGCCAGTCGAACTTGTGCATCGGCGCGCCGTCGAAGTGGGCGGCGGTGAGGCTGCTGTACATGCCGGCATCCTCAAGCCACAGACGCTGGTTGATCGCGCGCTTCAGGTCGCGCGCCCAGGCGTCGTAGCGTTTCGCACGCGCGGCATCGCCCTGTTCGCGCGCCAGCATGGCCGCCAAGGTGAGCGCCTTGTAGTGGCCGACATTGGTCGACAGCGCTTTCGAGCTCGCCATCGAAGCCAGGTCCTCGGGGATCCAGGACGCGTAGCTCTGGTCGCGCCAGTCGAGGAAGGATTCCTCGCCGGTGTACAGGCCGGTGCTCTTGTCGAAAGCGGCGATGCGGTCGTTCTCGATCGTATTGGACAATGCTTTCAACGCTGTCGTGGCAAAGGCCTGGCGCTCGGCCGCCGGCAGCGATTTCAGTACTTCCTCGGCGGCGAAGGCCCAGGTGATGCGGTCGGTGCTGACCGGCCAGCTGCCGCCGCTGCCGGTGTCCTGCACGATCTGCAGGCCGTCCGCCGTGCCTTTGACTTGCGCTGCCGGCGTCACGCCTTCGCGCCAGCCGGACAGTTTGAACAGCAGCGAATTGCGCACGCGCTGGGGATCCAGCATCGCCAGGCCCAGGTCGGCCGCATACGAGAGGTCGCGCGTCCAGACGTAATGCCACTTCTCACCGGTTTCGAAGCAGTCGCAGGGGATGGCGTCGTTGCCGTTGTAGTTCCCGTCGCGGATTTCCTTGACCGAGTCCAGGCGCATCTCGTGCGCGGCGAGGGCGAACAGGGCGTCGAAGGCGAGGTTGCCGCTGCGGACCTGGGGCAGGGCGGCATCTTCTTTATAGATGGCGTATTGCGGACCGGGGTCGCGCAGCTGCATGGTGGTCGAATGCGCATAGCTGCGCAGAGGCGCCTGCAGGTCCTGCACCGAGAACTTCGCCGTCTCCTGCTTGCCGTCCCAGGTCGGGAAGCGCAGCTCGGCGCTGGCGGCGGCGTTCGCATGCGGATCGACGGCAGGGCCGGCGGCCGGCGTCTCGACGCGGTTGACGCTCAGTACCGGCTTCTTCGGATCGCTGACGTCGACGCGGAAGCGGAAGGTCGCGGTCTGCTTCGTGAACAGGTAGTCCTCGGGACCCGCTTCAGTGGCCAGCGGGTAGGCATTGTCCAGCTTGACCGCCACGCTGGCGGCAGGATTCGCGACCCACTCGGCGTTCCAGTCCTTGCTGCCGATCTTGAAGGCGTGGTTGCCGGGACTGACCAGGATGTCGGTCTCGTAGAGTCCTTTACCCTTCCAGGCGAGCTGGTTGTCGGTGCCCCAGCCATTGAAGGCGCCGCGTACGTACAGGTCGTAGCGCAGAGGGGGCGCTTCCGCGGCGAGGGCGGGAATAGCTTGCGCGAGAAGCGCGGCGGTCAGAAATATGGATGATTTCATTTGTAGGGTGGGCACCCTGTGCCCACGCGTGACGGTTGCATAATGTTGGCGTGTGCGTGGGTACGGTGTGCCCACCCTACGTCAGATTTCGAGGATCAAGGTGGATTTCGCTGGCAGCCGGATCTCATCCTTCAAGCTTACCGTCTTGCCAGTCAGGACATCGCGTCCCGACGCCACCCCCGACAGCATCTCGCGGAAGCGCCCCGCATCCAGCACGGTCTCCTTATCGTTGGCATTGAAGGCCACCATCACCTTTTTCGTATCGTCATAGCGGAAGTAGACATAGGTATTCTGCTCCGGCCCATAGTGCATCAGCTTCCCGTGATGGATGACCGGGCTGTTCTTGCGCCAGTTGACCAGCTTGCGCACGAACGCCTGCGCCTCGCGCTGGCGCGCACCGAGGCCGGCGCCCGTAAAGGCGTTCACCTTGTCGCCGGCCCAGCCGCCCGGGAAGTCGCGGCGGTAACTGTTGTCGTCGCGGGTCTTCGTCTCGCTGGTCATCAGCAGCTCGTCGCCGGTATAGAAGTGGGGGATGCGCGGCATCGTCATCACGAAGGCGATGTCCATCTTGTAGCGGTCGAAGTCTTCGTTCACCACACTATAGATGCGCGCCATGTCGTGATTCGCTTCGAACAGCACCAGGCGACTGGGGTCCGGGTACAGATAGTCGAGCGACAGGGTCTCGTAGACGTCGCTGAAGATGTTCTTGCCCTCTTTATCGGCCAGCGCGGTGCGCATCGCCTCGGTCAGCGGGAAGTCCATCATGCTCGGCATCGAATTCACATAGCCGTCGAAGTTGACCTTGCCGCGCTGCCAGTGCGAGACCACGGCCGGCAGCTTGCTCCATTCCTCGCCCACCATGTTCAGCTTCGGGTACTCGCTCATCAGGCGCTTCGTGAACGCCGTCAGGAAGGCGCCGTCGGAATAGCCGAAGGTGTCGATACGCAGGCCGCTCAAGCCGGCGTACTCGATCCACCAGATATTGTTCTGGATGAGGTAATTCGCGACCAACGGATTGGTCTGGTTCATGTCCGGCATGCCCGGGCTGAACCAGCCGGTGGTGAAGTTGCTGGCGTCTTCCTTCGAGGCGTACGGATCCTGCACGGCGGTGCGGTGGTGGGCCGTAGCCACGAACTTGCCCGGGTGGTTGATCCAGTCCGGGGTCGGCAGGTCCTTCATCCACCAGTGGTTCTTGCCGATGTGCGAGAGCACCACGTCCTGGATCAGGCCGATGCCATGCTTCTTCGCTTCCCGCGACAGGCGCAGGTAGTCCTCGTTGCTGCCGTAGCGCGGATCGATCTTGTAATGGTCGGTGGCGGCGTAGCCATGGTAGGAGGCGGCCGGCATGTCGTTCTCGACCAGCGGCGTCGGCCACAGCTGGGTGAAGCCCATGCCGGCGATGTAGTCGAGGTGGTCGATCATGCCCTGAATGTCGCCGCCGTGGCGGCCATGGCCCAGCTTGCGGTCCAGCTTGTCGGCCAGGCCGGCCACGCTGTCGTTCTTCGGATCGCCGTTGGCGAAGCGGTCCGGCATCACCTGGTAGATCGCGTCCTGGGTGTCGAAGCCCTTGCGCTGGCTGGAGCCGGCCTCGCGCGCCAGCAGCTTGTAGGTATAAGAAGCGCTGCGCGCAGCAGCCTCACCCTTGCCGGCAAAGGCGATGCGCACGTCGCCCGGCGCGGCCTTGCCGTCGACGATGAGGTCGATGAACACGTAATTACGGTTGGCGACCCGCGTCACCTGGGCGATACGCACGCCAGGGTAGTCGAGCGCCGGCTCGAGATCGGCGATGGCCGGGCCGTGCACCATCAGCTGCAGGCGCTGGTCCTGCATCCCGGTCCACCAGAAGGGCGGCTCGACGTGGTCGATGGCGGGGGCCTGGGCCCGGGCTGCCAGAGGAACTGCCGCAGCGGCAAGGAAGGCGGTAGCGATGAGGAGGCTGGCGAGGGTGCGGCTGAAGGGGGCGGGCATGGGAAAGGTCTCCGTAAGTAGCGTAACTACATCGGCTTTTGGACAGAAGTGTCCTGGAAAATGTGCCGGAGTTGCATTGTTGCCGAGAGAATACTACAGGGATGATAGGTCTTCAACGAAAGTGGCCATACGAATCTCTAGTTTTGCTACAGCATTTCGCCAGCATAAATACAGGCTTTCAAGCAGGCACCTTGACATAAGCTGAAAATCTACTACGAAAATTTGCACCAAAATGGAGCAAAAGCAAGCTTTCTTGGTGAAAAGTAAGCGGTTTGTAGTACGACTACATCGTCTGTATGCGTACTTTGTAGCTCGAATACAACGATAAGAGGCTTCACTCTGAGAAAATCACGTAAAAATCCGAGATTCCCGTAGTCGCAGGCAAGTCCCGTTGACAGTGCATCTAGTTTTAGTACAGAATCGTTAGCAGAACGTCTAAGAAACGTTTCCTTCTGGCTCCCGTAGTGATGGCTCTCCGGCTAGTGTTTTCGGGAAAAAAACATAGATTTGTAAGATTTGAGGGGACACATGAACCTGATCAATAAGCGCGCGGCGCGCACTGTGCCGGGCAGCATCGCATTCAAACTCAGCCCGGTTGCAGCAGGCTGCGCCGTTTTCATGGCACTGGCTGGCCAAGCCGCCTACGCCCAGGAAACCAGCACCCAGGACGCCGCCGCTACCGGCGCCACCAATTCCGCTATCCAGACCGTGCAGGTGTCGGGTATCCGCCGCGGCATCGAGGCCGCCATCTCGGTCAAGAAAAACAGCGATTCCATCGTCGAAGCGATTTCGGCTGAAGACCTCGGCAAGCTGCCGGACCAGTCGATCGCCGAATCGCTCGCGCGCCTGCCGGGCGTGACCACGCAGCGCGACGTGCACGGCAACGCATCGATCATCTCGATCCGCGGCATGTCCGGCGACTTCTCGACCGGCCTGCTGAACGGCCGCGAGCAGGTTTCGACCGGCGACTCGCGCACCATCGAATTCGACCAGTACCCGGGCGAGCTGCTGTCGGGCGTCACCGTGTACAAGACCCCTGACGCAGCCGTCGTCGGCCAGGGCCTGTCGGGCACCGTCGACCTGCGCACCGTGCGTCCGCTGGACTTCAAGGGCCGCACCATGGCGGTCAACTACCGCCGCGAGAAGAGCGGCCTGGGCCTGGACTACTCGAAGGGCAGCGGCAACCGCTTCACCTGGTCGTACATCGACCAGTTCGCCAACCGCCAGATCGGTATCGCATTCGGCTTCGCCCGCCTGCAGGGCACCGGTCCGGCCAACAGCCGCTTCAATGGCTGGGGCGGCGGCACGACGACCTACAACGGCCAGACCGTGAACATCCCGCAGAACGGCGCGGAAGGCTTCACCGAAACCTACCGCCAGGCGCGTAACGGCATGATGGGCGTGATCGAGTTCCGTCCGAGCCGCGAGTTCACCAGCACCCTGGACCTGTTCTATTCGCAGTACGACCGCAGCACCCGCAACGTCGGCATCCAGATGCCGCTGAACGACGGCGGCAACGCTTACGACGCAGCAAGCACCCTGGTCAACCCGGTCATTTCGGGCGGCAACGTGCAAAGCGGCTCGGTCAACAACGTCCGTCCGATCATCCGTAACGACAACGAAGTCTGGAACGACCGTACCCGTTCGGTCGGCTGGAACAACAAGCTGAAGCTGAACCAGGACTGGACCGCGTCGCTCGACCTGTCGTTCAACGATGCCAAGCGCGAAGGCGTCAACCTCGAGACTTACGCTTCGACGGCCGTCAACAATCCGACGACCATCGGCTTCAGCCGTGGCAGCCTGGGCTACACCAGCAGCGTCGACCTGAGCAATCCGGCCAACATCGTGCTGACCGACCCGCAGGGCTGGGGCGGCGCCGACATCCAGGCCGGCTACGTCAAGTTCCCGCACGTGTACGACCGTCTGGGCGCGGTGCGCTTCGATGTGTCGCGCGACCTGCCGGACGGCCTGCCTTTCAGCAAGTTCTCCGCTGGCGTGAACCTGTCGAACCGTTCGAAGACCCGTTCGTACCAGGAAGGCCTGCTGTCGATCAAGGGTAACAGCAGCCCATTCGCAACGGCACCGGTCCCGGCCGGCAGCAGCTCGATGGTGGCTGGCCTGACCGGCATCAACGTGGTCAGCTACGATCCGGTCGCAGCCCTGAACTCGGTCTACACCGTGAGCTCGAAGCAGCACCCGGACATCTACAACAAGGACTGGGTGGTGCGCGAGAAAGTCGACACCGCGTTCACCAAGCTGGGCATCGATACCCAGGCCTTCGGTCTCCCGGTGCGCGGTTCGGCCGGCCTGCAATACATCCACACCCAGCAGGAATCGACCGCCTTCTCGGTGGACAAGAACCAGGGTTCGGACGACCTGCACCGTCCGACCTCGACCGTTACCGCCGGCACCAGCTACAACGACGTGCTGCCGAGCCTGAACCTGATCGGCGACCTGGGCAACCAGCAAGCCCTGCGCTTCTCGCTGGAGAAGATCATGGCGCGTCCGCAACTGCAGCAGATGCGTGCTTCGGGCAGCTTCGGCTACGATGCGTCCAAAGGTATGCTGAGCGGCAGCGGCGGCAACCCGGCGGTGAAGCCGTTCCGTGCCAAGGGCGCCGACTTCTCGTACGAAAAGTACTGGGACAGCCAGGCTTACGTGAGCGCCGCGGTGTTCTATCGTAAGCTCGACAGCTACATCATCGACACCGATGCCGCCAGGGACTTCACGCCGTACCTGGTGGGTGGCTTCGTGCCGAAGAACCCGATTACCGGTCAGCCGATTACCACCGGTACCTTCAACACGCCGATGAACGGCACGGGCGGCAACATCAAGGGTGTGGAACTGGCTGCTTCGCTGCCGCTGAAAGTCGTGACCCGTTACCTGGACGGTTTCGGCGTCGTGGCCAACGTGGCGCAGAACGCCAGCTCGGTGGCGATCCCGAACAAGACCGACAACAACGCCGGCGGCAACATGCGTCTGCCAGGCCTGTCGAAGCGCACCGCCAGCCTGACGGTGTACTACGAGAAGAACGGTTTCTCGGCACGTGCGGCTGAGTCCTATCGTGGCGACTTCATCGGCGACGTTGCCACCAACACCGGTGACCGCCAGCTGACCTTCATCGAAGGCACCAAGGTGCTCGACCTGCAGTTCGGTTACGAGATCCAGTCGGGCCCGGCAAAGAACCTGTCGTTCCTGCTGCAGATGAACAACATGTCGAACTCGCACTTCAAGCGCTATCGTGACAAGAAGGACAACGTCATCGAAGACCGCCCGCTGGGTCGCAGCGTGCTGTTCGGCCTGAACTACAAGATGTAATCTCTCACTGTTGGCTTCATGCTGACCTCACCCCTTGCCAGGTATCCCGGCAAGGGGTTTTTTTGTATCCTGTGAACCCATGACTACACAGACTCCCATTCAACAACTCGTGATCGTCGGCGGCGGTACCGCCGGCTGGATGGCGGCCGCCGCGCTGGCCCGCCTGCTGCAGGGCAAAGTCGCCATCCGCCTGGTCGAATCCGACGAGATCTCCACCGTCGGCGTCGGCGAGTCGACGATCCCGATGATCCGCCTGTTCAACGACGTCCTCGGCATCAACGAGGACGAGTTCGTGCGCGAAACCAAAGCCACCTTCAAGCTCGGCATCGAGTTCAAGGACTGGAGCCGTCCGGGCGAGCGCTACATGCACGGCTTCGGCCGCTTCGGCCAGGACCTGTGGACGGTCGACTTCTTCCAGTACTGGCTGAAGGCGTACCAGGCCGGCATCGCGCCCGACCTCGAGCACTATTCGATCAACCGCATGGCGGCGCGCGCCGGCAAGTTCATGCGGCCGTCGAGCGAGACCCCGAATTCGCCGCTGGCCGAGATCGTGTATGCCTTCCACCTCGACGCCGGCCTGTACGCGCGCTACCTGCGCAAGTACGCCGAAGCGCATGGCGTGCAGCGCATCGAGGGCAAGGTGGTCGAGGTGCGCCAGCGCCCGAACGATGGTTTCATCGAGTCGGTGGTGCTTGAGCGCGGCGAGGTGGTGGCCGGCGAACTGTTCCTGGACTGCACGGGCTTCCGCGGCCTGCTGATCGAGCAGACCCTGAAGACCGGCTTCGAGGACTGGAGCCACTGGCTGCCCTGCGACCGCGCCTGGGCCGTGCCCTGCGCCCTGTCCGGCGAGCTGCAGCCGTACACGACCGCCACCGCGCGCCCGGCCGGCTGGCAGTGGCGCATCGGCCTGCAGCACCGCACCGGCAACGGCCACGTGTACGCGAGCCGCTTCATGAGCGACGACGAGGCGGCCGGCATCCTGATGGCGAACCTGGACGGCGAGGCGCTGGCCGATCCGAAGCTGCTGCGCTTCACGGCCGGCAAGCGCAGCAAGACATGGAACAAGAACGTGGTGGCAGTCGGGCTGTCCTCGGGCTTCCTGGAGCCGCTCGAATCGACCTCGATCTACCTGATCCAGTCGGCCATCTCGCGCCTGCTGGCCCTGTTCCCGGACACCGGTTTCCACCAGGCCGACATCGACGAGTTCAACCGCCAGTCCGATTTCGAGGTCGAGCGCATCCGCGATTTCATCATCCTGCACTACCACGCCACCCAGCGCAACGACACGCCGTTCTGGGACTACGTGCGCACGATGGACGTGCCGGATACGCTGCGCCGCAAGATGGACCTGTACAAGGCCCACGGCCGCGTGGTGCGCGAGAACGAGGAGCTGTTCACGCCGATCGGCTGGCAGCAGGTGCTGCACGGGCAGGGCGTACGTCCCGCCGGCTACAACCCGCTGGTCGACCTGATGGACGGGAAGGAGCTGCGCGGCATTCTCGGCGATATCGAGCGAGTGATCGGCAAGTGCGTCGACGTCATGCCGACGCATAAGCAGTTCATCGAGGCGGTTGTGGCGGCGGGCCAGCAAAGGCGCTGAGCCTTGCGGCGGCGCGAAATACCACGCGCCGCCGGCTCTTCTTGCAAATAATCCGGTCTCATGGACTGCAAACGAGTAAACTGTAGGATTGCTTTCGATTTTTAAGAGAATTCCCTACATGCAAGACACCCAGCTCCCGACGTTTGCCGACCTGAACCTTCCCGCCCCGATCCTGAAAGCGCTGAAGGACGTCGGTTACGAGACGCCATCGCCGATCCAGGCCGCCACCATTCCGCTCCTGATGGAAGGCCGCGACATCCTCGGGCAGGCTCAGACCGGTACCGGCAAGACCGCGGCGTTCGCGCTGCCGGTCCTGTCGCGCATCGACGTTAAGAACCCCGCCGTGCAGGCGCTGGTACTGGCGCCGACGCGCGAGCTGGCGATCCAGGTGGCCGAAGCCTTCCAGAGCTACGCCGCGCACCTGAAGAACTTCCACGTGCTGCCGATCTACGGCGGCCAGGCCTACGGGCCGCAGCTGTCGGCGCTGCGCCGCGGCGCGCAGGTCGTGGTCGGCACCCCGGGCCGCGTCATCGACCACCTCGACAAGGGCACGCTGGATCTCTCGCAGCTGACCACCCTGGTGCTGGACGAAGCCGACGAGATGCTGCGCATGGGCTTCATCGACGACGTCGAACGCATCCTGCAGGAGACCCCGGAAAGCCGCCAGACCGCGCTGTTCTCGGCCACCATGCCGCCGCAGATCAAGCGCATCGCCAACACCTACCTGAACGAGCCGAAGGAAGTGACGGTGGCCGCCAAGACCACCACGGCCGTCAACATCACCCAGCGTTACTGGCTGGTGGCCGGCCTGCAGAAGCTGGAAGCGCTGACGCGCATCTTAGAGGCGGAACCATTCGACGGCATGATCATCTTCGCCCGCACCAAGCTGGGCACCGAGGAACTGGCGAGTAAACTCCAGGCGCGCGGCTTCGCGGCCGCCGCCATCAACGGCGACCTGGCCCAGGCGCAGCGCGAGCGCACCATCGAGCAGCTCAAGAACGGCAAGATCGACATCCTGGTCGCCACCGACGTCGCCGCGCGCGGCCTGGACGTCGAGCGCATCACCCACGTCATCAACTACGACGTGCCGTCGGACCCGGAAAGCTACACCCACCGCATCGGCCGCACCGGCCGCGCCGGCCGCAGCGGCGACGCCATCCTCTTCATCACCCCGCGCGAGCGCGGCCTGCTGAAGGCGATCGAGCGCGCTACCCGCCAGCCGGTCGCGCCGCTGACCCTACCGACCATCAAGGCCGTCAACGACGTGCGCATCGCGAAGTTCAAGGACCAGATCGGCGAAGCCCTGGCTGCCGGCGGTCTGGAGATGTTCCGCACCCTGATCGAAGAGTACGAGCGCGATCACAACGTGCCGGCAGTCGACATCGCCGCCGCGCTGGCGAAGCTGAACCGCGGCGACGAGCCGCTGCTGCTGGAGAAGCCGGACCGCGAAGCCAGGCCGGTGCCGGAATGGCAGGACCGTCCTGAGCGTCCGGCCCGCGAAGGCCGCCAGAGCTTCGGCCGTGAAGGCTTCGCCAGCGAAGACCGTCCGCAGCGCCCGACCCGCGAAGCCTTCGCCCAGCCGCGCGAGAGCTTCAAGAAGGAGCGCGTGATGCGCGCGCCGGAACCGGGCATGGCGACCTACCGCATCGAAGTCGGCCACGCGAACAGCGTCAAGCCGGGCAACATCGTCGGCGCGATCGCCAACGAGGGCGGCATCCCGTCCAAGGAAATCGGCCGCATCGAGATCTACGACGACTACTCGACCCTGGACATGCCGGCCGACCTGCCGCAGGACCTGCTGCAGCACCTGCAGAAGGTTTGGGTGGCCGGCCGCCAGCTGAACATCACGCGCGACGGCGATGAGCCGATCAAGGCCGCGCCGAAGAAGAAGTTCGGCGAGAAGAAGCCATACAAGAAATCGTAATGCAGTCGTAATTCGACTACAAAACGCCCGCTTCTGCGGGCGTTGTTACGTTGACACTCAACAATCCCCATGTTACTTTGCTACATGGAGCTAGTCCGGCACGAGTCCGGGCAGCGTTAGGGGACACAGATGGAAATGCACACTCATTCACTCAAGCCGCGCCTGTCGTTCTGGCAGTTGTGGAACATGAGCTTCGGCTTCTTCGGCATCCAGTTCGGCTTCGCCCTGCAGAACGCCAACACCAGCCGGATCTTCTCGACCCTCGGCGCTTCGCCCGACGACCTGGCGCTGTTCTGGCTCGCCGCGCCCGTGACCGGCCTGCTGGTGCAGCCGGTGATCGGCTACCTCAGCGACAATACCTGGCACCCGACCTGGGGTCGCCGCCGTCCGTTCTTCTTCCTCGGCGCCATCCTGGCCGCGATTGCCCTGTTCCTGATGCCGAATTCCGCCGCCGTCTGGATGGCGGTGGCCGTGCTGTGGATGATGGATGCCGCGATCAACGTGTCGATGGAGCCCTTCCGCGCTTTTGTGGGCGACAAGCTCGATACCTCGCAGCAGACCGCGGGCTTTGCGATGCAGACCTTCTTCATCGGCTGCGGCGCGGTGATCGCCTCGCTGCTGCCGCAGATCTTCGCGCATTACGGCGTGTCGAACGTGCCGGTCAACGGCGCGATTCCGGATACGGTCAAGTATTCGTTCTACGTCGGCGGCGCCGTGTTCCTGGCCGCCGTCAGCTGGACCGTGTTCACCGCCACCGAACTGCCGCCGCCCGACCTCGACCGCTTCCAGGAGCAGCGCAAGCATGCGCGCAGCTTCGGCGTGGCGCTGCGCGAGATCGTCGGCGGCTTCGGCCAGATGCCGAAGACCATGGTGCAGCTGGCCTTCGTCCAGTTCTTCACCTGGATCGCGCTGTTCGCGCTGTGGATCTACACCGGCACCGCGATCGCCGACAACGTCTACGGCACCACCGACGCGCAATCGGCCGCCTACCAGGAAGCCGGCAACTACGTCGGCGTGATGTTCGCGGTGTACAACGGCGTCTCGGCGCTGGCCGCCTTCCTGCTGCCGATCCTGGCGCGCGCCACCAGCCGCAAGACCTGCCACACGATCTGCCTGGCCGTCGGCGGCCTGTCGCTGGCCAGCCTGTTCTTCATCCACGACAAGGCTATGCTGATGGTGCCGATGATCGGCGTGGGCATCGCCTGGGCCAGCATCCTGACCATGCCATATGCGATCCTGGCCGGCGCGCTGCCCGCCAGCCGCATGGGCTACTACATGGGCCTCTTCAACTTCTTCGTCGTGATCCCGCAGATTGTCAGCGGCCTGCTGCTGGGTTTCTTCACCAAGCACTTCTTCGGCGGCCACACGGTCAACACCCTGGTGCTGGGCGGCGCCTGCATGGTGCTGGCAGCCGTATTGACGCTGTTCGTGACGGACAAAGCCGAAAAGTAACTTGCGACACAATTTGCGCTCCTATCGTATCGTAATGGTTTGACAACAAACCCGTGCATTAACGAATACGACAGGAGCGCAACAATGACGATTCAAACCTTAGCGACCAAACCCTTTGCCGGGCAGCGCCCAGGCACCTCGGGTCTGCGCAAGAAGGTGACCGAGTTCCAGCAGCCCGGCTACCTCGAAAACTTCGTCGAGGCGATTTTCCTGACCCTGGGCGAAGCGAGCGGCCGCACCCTCGTGCTCGGGGGCGACGGCCGTTTCTTCAACCGCAACGCGATCCAGACCATCCTGCGCATGGCCGCCGCCCACAAGGTGGCCAAGGTGCTGGTCGGACGCGGCGGCATCCTCTCCACGCCGGCGGTCAGCTGCGTGATCCGCAAACACGGCGCCTTCGGCGGCATCGTGCTCTCGGCCAGCCACAATCCCGGCGGCCCGGACGGCGACTTCGGCATCAAGTACAACATCGAGAACGGCGGCCCGGCGCCCGAAAAGATCACCGAGGCGATCTTCGCCCACACCCAGACGCTCAGCGAATACCGCATCAGCGATAGCGGCCCGGTCGACCTCGACCAGATCGGCAGCACGCAGCTAGAAGAGATGGCGGTCGAGGTGATCGACCCGGTGGCCGACTACGCGGAGCTGATGGGCCGCCTGTTCGACTTCGACGCGATCCGCGCGCTGTTCGGCCGCGGCTTCACGATGCGCTTCGACGGCATGAGCGCGGTCTCCGGTCCCTACGCGAAGGCCATCATCGAAGGGATATTGAAAGCGCCGGCCGGCACGGTCATCAACGACGAACCCCTGGAAGACTTCGGCGGCCACCACCCGGACCCGAACCCGGTCAACGCCGCCGAACTGGTGGCGCTGATGAACGGCGCCGACGCACCGGAATTCGGCGCGGCCTCGGACGGCGACGGCGACCGCAACATGATCGTCGGCCGCAACCTGGCGGTGGCGCCTTCGGACAGCCTGGCCATCATCGCTGCCAACGCGACCTTGGCGCCGGGCTACCGCGACGGCATCAAGGGTATCGCACGCTCGATGCCGACTTCGCAGGCGGCCGACCGCGTCGCCGCCGCGCTGGGCATCTCCTGTTTCGAGACCCCGACCGGCTGGAAGTACTTCGGCAACCTGCTGGACGCGAACCTGGCCACCCTGTGCGGCGAGGAGAGCTACGGCACCGGCTCGAATCACATCCGCGAAAAGGATGGCCTGTGGGCCGTGCTGTTCTGGCTGAATTTGATCGCCGCCACCGGCAAGTCGGTCAACCAGCTGGTCGAGGAACACTGGGCGCGCTTTGGCCGCAACTACTATTCGCGTCACGACTATGAAGCTGTCGATGCGCATGCCGCCGACCGCATGATGGTCGACCTGCGCGCCAAACTCGAGTCGCTGGCCGGCCAGACCTTCGGCGCCTTCCGCGTCTCGCAGGCCGACGACTTCGTTTATACCGACCCGGTCGACAAGTCGGTCGCCACCCGCCAGGGCATCCGCATCATCATGACGGACGGCTCGCGCATCGTGCTGCGCCTGTCCGGCACCGGCACCGAGGGCGCGACCGTGCGGGTCTACCTCGAACGCTACGAAGCCGACCCGTCCCGCCACAATCTCGACACCCAGGAAGCGCTGGCGCCCTTGATCGCCATTGCCGAGCAGGTGTCCGAACTGAAGCAGCGCACCGGACGCATGGAACCGAGTGTGATTACGTGAATCCGTCGTCCCCGCGCAGGCGGAATAATGCCACTGGCATTATTCCCCCAAGTTCGTGGCAAACCACAAAAACTTGGGGGGATAGCGCCAGTGGCGCTATCCCGCCTCCGCGGGAACGACGTAACTAAATAAAGGACCTTGCATGAAATTTTCTGCCCTTGCCGTTTCCCTGATGCTCGCCTTCGGCTCTGCGTCCGCCGCTCCGGACCTGACGCCCGCCAAAGGCAAGCCCTTCACCTGGGAGAACGCGACCGTCTACTTCCTGCTGACGGACCGCTTCAACAACGGCAACCCGGCCAACGACCACGCCTATGGCCGCAAGGACGATGCAGCGACTGCGCGCGGCTTCATGGGCGGCGACCTGGCCGGGGTCACGCAGAAAATCAAGGAAGGTTATTTCGACGACCTGGGCATCGACGCGATCTGGATCACGCCGCCGGTCGAGCAGATCCACGGCTCGACCGACGAAGGCACCGGCAAGTCCTACGGCTTCCACGGCTACTGGGCGCGCGACTTCACCAGCATCGACGCCAACCTGGGTACCGAAAAGGAGATGCACGAACTAGTGGACGCCGCCCACGCGCGCGGCATCCGCGTGCTGCTGGACGTGGTGATGAACCACACCGGCCCGGTCACTGCGGAAGACCCGGTGTGGCCGGCGGCTTGGGTGCGCACCGATCCGACGTGCACGTACAAGGATTTCAAGGGCACGGTCGAGTGCACGCTGGTGAAGAACCTGCCGGACTTCCGCACCGACAGCAACGAGAAGGTCGACGTTCCGCCCGCGCTGGTGGCGAAGTGGAAGAAGGAAGGGCGCTACGAGCGCGAGACGGCCGAGCTGAACGACTTCTTCAAGCGCACCGGCTACCCGCGTGCGCCGCGCTACTACCTGATGAAATGGCACGCCGACTGGGTGCGCAAGTACGGCTTCGACGGCTTCCGCGCCGACACCGTCAAGCACACCGAACCGGGCGTGTGGAAAGACCTCAAGAAGGTCGCCAGCCAGGCCTACGAGGACTGGAAGCGCACCCCGGCCGGCAAGCAAACGGTCGATAAAATCGGCAACCTGCCGTTCTTCATGACCGCCGAAACCTATGGTTATTCGGTGAAGGCCGGCCGTGAGTTCACCTACGACGGCGGCACCAGGGCCGATTATTACGCCAACGGCTTCGACAGCATGATCAACTTCAGCATGGCGGGTGATGCGCGCCAGGGCTACGAGCCGCTGTTCTCTTCGTATTCGCAGGCGCTCAACGGCCCGCTGAAGGGCTACTCGGTATTGAATTACCTGGACTCGCACGACGACGGCAATCCCTTCGACGCGCTGCGCCAGCATCCGATGGAAGCGGCCAACAAGCTGCTGCTGGCGCCGGGCCAGGCCCAGATCTATTACGGCGACGAGACGGCGCGCGTGCTGAAGATCGAGGGCGCGGAAGGCGACGCCAACCTGCGCTCCTTCATGAACTGGGACCAGCTGAAAAACAACACCCGCGTCGGCCTGTTCGGCGTGGCCGAGGTACGCGACCACTGGGCGCGCCTGGGCCGCTTCCGCCACGCGCATCCTGCCGTGGGCGCAGGTGTGCACCAGATGCTGCAGGCCAGCCCCTACGTCTTCAAGCGCACCGTTGACAAGAACGGCGTGTCGGACCGTGTGGTGGTCGCGCTCGACCTGCCGCAGGACCGCACCGTGGCGATTCCGGTAGCCGGGGTTTTCTCGGACGGCCAGACCGTACGCGACTGGTACACCGGCAAGAGTGCCGTGGTTGCGAAAGGCAAGGTGCAGTTCGAGCTGCGGGCGCCGGTGGCGCTGATCGCGCTGGACTAAGTTTCCTTTAAGTAGGTATGATCGATCCTTTGAGAGCTTGTTGAAAAGGGTCGGTCCGCCATGCTGCGCAGTAAGTACATCAATATGCAGGCTGCAGCCGGCGAACTTGGTCTGTCGGCGCAGCTGATGCTCCTGCTGTCCGGCCTGGTCCTGCTGATCACGCTGGTGCTGGCCGGCGTGCTCGACACCCTGTTCACCGAGCGCCAGAAGGACGATATCGGCCAGCAGTTCGCCGAGCTGGCGATCCAGGCCACCGACAAGCTGGACCGCAGCCTGTTCGAGCGCTACCGTGAAGTCCAGCTGCTGGCAAACCAGCCGGGACTGGCCAGCAGCGCGTCCGACCTCGACCAGAAGCGCCGCCTGCTCGAAGAGATGCAGAAGACCTATGCCTACTACGCCTGGCTCGGCATCACCGACAACGAAGGCAAGGTGCTGGTGTCCGCCAACCGCCTGCTGGAAGGCGTCAATGTCGCGAAGCGCCCCTGGTTCCAGAAAGCGTTGAAGGGCATTCACCTGAACGACGTGCACGAGGCGGCGCTGCTCGCCAAACTGCTGCAGCCCGATGCCGCCGGCAAGGAGCCGCTGCGCTTCATCGACGTCGCCTTTCCCTACCGCGATGCGCAGGGCCGCATCGCCGGCGTGTTCGGCACCCACCTGAGCCTGGCCTGGGCCGCCGATATCGAGAAGTCGGTCATGCAGCCGCTGGCGCGGCGCAAGCACGTCGATACCCTCATCCTCGACAAGAACATGGCCGTCATCATGGGCCCGCAAGCGCTGCTCGGCAAACGGCCCTTGCAAGACGCTGCCTTCGCGGCCGTGCGTCCCAGCGGCTATGCGGTCCAGCGCTTCGGCGACGGCAAGACCTACCTGGCCGGCTACAGCAAAAGCCAGGGCCACAGCTTCTCGCCGGGCCTGGGCTGGACGGTGATGGTGGTGCAGGACATCGACGCCGCCTACGCGCCGGTGGCCGCGCTGCGCTACCAGATCCTGATGACCGGCATGTGCATCGCAGCGCTGTTCGCCATGCTGGCCCTGTGGCTGGCGGGACGTACCTCGCGGCCGCTGGACCTGCTGGCGGCTTCGGCCGGCCGCATCGAAGCAGGCGACATGGGCGACATCGCGCCGATTCCGGGCGCCTACCGCGAAATCGGCGTGCTGCGTACTTCACTGCAGTCCCTGATCGGCAAGCTGCGGGCCAGGGAGTCGGCGATGGCCCAGGCCAACAAGCGCAAGGACGAATTCCTGGCGACGCTGGCGCACGAGCTGCGCAATCCGCTCGCGCCGATCGCCTCGGCCGCAGACCTGCTGCGCATGGCCAAAGCCGACGAAGCCCAGCAGCGCCGGCTCGGCGAGATGATCGGACGCCAGACCCGCCACATGACCGGCCTGGTCGACGACCTGCTGGACGTCTCGCGCGTGACCCGCGGCGAGATCGCGCTCGACCTGCGCGCGGTGCGCCTGCAGGACGTGATCGCCGAAGCGGTTGAGCAGGTTGCGCCGCTGGCCGCGGCGAAAAACCAGGGCCTCGACACCCAGGTCGGGACGGGCAGCGCCATGGTGATGGGCGACCGGAAGCGGCTGGTGCAGGTGCTGGCCAACCTGCTCAACAACGCCAGCAAGTACACGCCGGTGGGCGGGCGCATCGTGGTCGGGCTGTCGGCGCCGGCAGACCGGATCCTGCTGTCGGTGCAGGACAACGGCATCGGCATGTCGGCCGACCTGATGGAGCACGCCTTCGAACTGTTCACCCAGGAGACCCGCAAGACCGACCGCTCGCTGGGCGGCCTCGGCGTCGGCCTGGCCTTGTCCAAGCGCCTGGTCGAACTGCATGGCGGCGCACTGACGGTGCATAGCGAGGGCAAGGACCTGGGCAGTACTTTTGTCGTGTCGTTGCCGGCGCTGGTCGAGGCCGAGCTGGCAATTTAATCGATCAAGGATGCGAGGCGGCGTGCGGCGTCATGGATGCGTGCCTGCAGCTGCTTCTCGTCGAGATAGAAATCCGGCTTCGCTGCCAATAATTCCGGGTCGGTCGTGAACACGTCGAGATCAGCGAACACGCCGTCCAGCACCTGGAACACGGTCTCGCTCATGGGGCGGGTCTCGTTCTTGAAGCGCTCGAAATACAATGTCATGAAGGCCTCCACCGACAGGGTGCCGTTCAGGACCTGGTCCAGCAGGGCTTTGTAGTCGCCACATACGGGGCCGGTTCCCCATCTCGTCCACCATCCCATTTGCCATCCTCCTCGATTCGTTCCGGCTTCCGGCGTTCCAGCCTCTTGAAAGCGCAGTTCGTTCCACGTCGCTTGAGAGCCGCCCAGGCTTTTCCTACATTGTGCAGCACACATTCAGGAAAGTCTCCACGTGGACATCTCGCCGCATTTGCTGAACATTTTGCTTCACATTCTGGCCGGCACTGCCGCCATCCTTTTCGGCATGGTGCTGCTGGCTAGACCGAAGGACGCGATCCATCACCGCCGGCGCGGCCGCGTGTTCGTGCTGCTGACATGCGTGGTCTGCCTGACGGCGGCGATCGGCAATGCGGTATTCCGTTTCCTGCCGCTGTTCGCGGTGCTGACCGTATTGGTGTCGTACCAGCTGCTGAGCGGCTGGCACGTCATCTACACCAGGGCAGCGGGGCCGGATGCGCTGGACGCAGGCCTGCTGCTGGGCGCTGCCGTCATCACGGCGCTGCTGGTACGCCGCCTGTTCGCGGATGGCGCGCTGGCCGACGCATCGGCGTCGGTCCTGTATTCGACCCTCGGCGCCGTCGCCTGCCTGCTGGCCTACGATGCCGCGCGCTGGCTGTTCCCGCAGCGCTGGCACGCCGTGCTGTGGCGCTGCGAGCATATCTACAAGATCCTCGGCTGCCTGTTCGGCATGCTCTCGGCAGCGGTCGGCAATACGGTCAGGGCAGGGCAACCCTGGTCGCAGCTGGCGCCGTCCGCGCTCGGCATGGCCGTGGTCGTGTGCTGCATCGTGCGCACCCATCGCCGGACGCGCCATGGACAGATCGGCTAGACTCGCAGGCATCGCATACCCGTCAAGGAAGCAAGATGCCCGCTTACCGTCTCACCGCCGCACTGTTGTTGAGCCTTGCCGCCAGTACGGGCCAGGCCGCCGAGCCATCCTACGGCCCTGAGCTCGAAGGCTTCGACTATCCCTACCCGGTGCAGCAATACCGCTTCACCTCGCAGGGCGTCCCGCTGCACATGGCCTTCATGGACGTCAAGCCGGCCAAGCCCAACGGCCGCACCGTGGTTCTCCTGCATGGCAAGAACTTCTGCGCCGCCACCTGGAAGGACAGCATCGACGCGCTGGTCAAGGCCGGCTACCGCGTGGTGGCGCCCGACCAGATTGGCTTCTGCAAGTCGAGCAAGCCCGAACACTACCAGTACAGCTTCCAGCAGCTGGCCGCCAACACGCACGCGCTGCTGGAGGCGATCGGCGTCAAGAAGGCGACCGTGATGGGCCACTCGACCGGCGGCATGCTGGCGGTGCGCTACGGTCTGCTGTATGCGGACCAGACCGAGCAGCTGGTGCTGGCCAACCCCATCGGCCTGGAAGACTGGAAGGCGCTGGGCGTGCCATCGCTGGGCGTGGACAAATGGTACGAGCGCGAGCTGGGCCAGACCGCCGACAAGATCCGCAGCTACGAGAAATCGACCTATTACGTGAACCAGTGGAAGCCCGAGTACGAGCCCTGGGTGCAGATGCTGGCGGGGCTCTACCGCGGGCCGGGCAGGCAGCTCGTCGCCTGGAATTCGGCCCTGCTGTACGACATGATCTACACGCAGCCGGTGGTCTACGAATTCCCGTTGCTGAAGATGCCGGTGCTGCTGCTGATCGGCACGAAGGACAACACGGCCATCGGCAAGGATGCCGCCCCGGCCGAGCTGCGGCCCAAGCTGGGCAACTACGCGGAACTGGGCAAGCGCGCCGCCAAGGCGATCCCGCGTGCGACGCTGGTGGAGTTCGACAACATGGGCCATGCGCCGCAGATGCAGGATCCGGATGCCTTCCATGCGGCGCTGTTGAAGGGACTGGCGGGGAAATAAGATGTTAGTGAACGCAGATTTTTCGAAGCGCGTCATTATCGAACCCGGCCAGGCCGAGTGGGTCGCGTCGCCGCAGGCCGGCGTCGAGCGCATGATGCTGGACCGGATCGGCGCGGAGCAGGCGCGCGCCACCAGCATCGTGCGCTATGCGCCCGAATCTCGCTTTCCGCCGCACGAACACCCGGGCGGCGAAGAGATCCTGGTCCTGGACGGCACCTTCTCGGACGAGACCGGGGACTTCCCGGCCGGCTGGTATCTGCGCAATCCGGACGGGACTTCGCACCAGCCCTCGAGCGCCGAGGGCGCGCTCATCTTCGTCAAGCTGCGGCAGATGGCGCCGGATGACGCGAGCCGTGTGCGCATCGATACGCGCACGACGTCAGCCTGGCAGCATTACGAGGACAGGATGGTCTGCCCGCTGTTCTCGAGTGCTGCCGAGCAGGTGAGCCTGCAGCGCGTGGCGGCAGGACAAAGCATCCTGACGGACGTTGCCGGCGGCGCCGAACTGCTGGTGCTCGAAGGCCGGATCGTCGATGGCGACCGGCGCTACAAGCCTGGCACCTGGATCCGCCTGCCGGCCGGCGACCGGCCCGGTTTCACGGCCGGCGAAAAAGGCGTGCGCTTTTATCTGAAAATCAGCAGCCGCTCTGCTTGATGCGCTCGACTTCGAGGCCGAACAGCGGACGCAGGCGCGTGCCGAACACGTTGCCGGCAAACGCCGCCACCAGCCACAGCCAGCCGTGCAGGCTGCCCGAGACGATGCCGCTGAAGTAGGCGCCAATGTTGCAGCCGTAAGCCAGACGTGCGCCGTAGCCCAGCAGCAGGCCACCGACGACGGCCGCGATGAAGGAGCGCAGCGGCAGCTTCCACTTCGGTGCGTAGCGGCCCGCGAGCGCCGCCGCCAGCATCGCGCCAAGCACGATGCCGATGTCCATTACCGAAGTCACGTCCTTCCATACCGGCGCGGCCAGCGCGGCGGCATTCGCCTTGGTCGACCAGTAGGTCCAGCTGGCCGTGTCGATGCCGATCGCGCCAGCGGCCTTGGCGCCCCACAGCGCGAAGGCCGAGGTCACGCCCCACGGACGGCCCGACAAAGCGAGCGTGGCAAAGTTGAGCACGACCAGCGCGATGGCGCCGGCCACCAGCGGCCACGGACCGTGCAGCCAGGTCGCGGCGCGGTCGGCCGGCAGATTCGGGGCGACCAGCTTGCCGTGACGGCGCTTCTCGACCACGACGGTAATGAAGGCGATGGCCGCGAACACCAGCCAGTTGAGCAGCAGTGCCGGCGCCAGGCCCAGCTCCTTCACCAGCGAGATCGGCTTCAATTGCGGCAGCGAGGTCCAGAAGGGCATGTGCGCGGTGGCGATCACGGAACCGGCGATGAAGGCCAGCAGCGTGACGATCATGCGCGTGCTGCCGCCGCCGACCGTGTACAGCGTGCCGGAAGCACAGCCGCCGCCGAGCTGCATGCCGATGCCGAACATGAAGGCGCCGATGACGACCGAGGTCCCGGCCGGCGAGACCAGGCCCGTGACCGGATTGCCGAACAAGGTGCCGCTTGCCAGCGCCGGGAAGAACAGCGCCACGCCGACGGCCAGCATGAGCATCTGCGCGCGCAGGCCGGCGCCGCGGCCGTCGGCGATGAAGACGCGCCACGAAGAGGTGAAGCCGAAGGCCGCGTGGTACAGCGCGAGGCCGAGCAGGGCGCCGACCACGAACAGCGCCGCCTGTTTGACGCTGACGGTCTGCGCCAGCCAGACGGCGCCGATGAGGATGAGGAGCAGGGCGATGCCGAGCGGCTTCGGGTTGATGTCGACCCGGGGACGGACCGGCAGGGATAGGGTATCCGACATGAGTAGGTATCCGATAAAGACGTAATCCGCTATTTTCCGCCGATTTGCCGTTTTCTGCAGGCCGGGTCCGCCTCCTGGCCTGCTGCTCTGCCTTTATCTACAGGGCGTTGCTGCGGCCCGGCATGGCATCGCTGCCGCTGTCCGGGCCGCCGGGACCGCCCGTCGAGGCGCCGCCGGTCGAGCTCTGGCGCGAATCGCTGCCGGTTTTCGAACCTGGCGGCACCTGGGCCGTCTCGTTCTTGCCGGTGGCCGGGGGCAGGGCGCCTTCGCGGGATTTCTGTTCGTTCTCAGCCATGATGTTCTCCTTCACAAATGCGATCTACAAGCTTGTGATGGTAGACCCCTGGGTGCGGACGCCAATAGGCGCATGGCCTGAATCGATGTAGGACTGGTCAAACCTTTTCGGCTTGATAGCGGATCGCCTCGATCACCAGCGCCAGCGCGCGCGAATTCTGGCGCCGGCTCGGATAGTAGGCATGCAGGCCCGGGAAGCTCGGGCAGAAATCTGGCATTACACTCTTCAGCCGTCCCGCGCGGATGTGCGGTTCGGCCAGGTCGGCCGGCACGAAGCCCAGGCCGCAGCCGCTGAGCGCCGCATTCAGGATCTGGTAGATGCCGTTGAAGACGAGCCGGCCGCGCACCTGTACCTCTACGTCGCGGCTTTCGTGACGCAGCTCCCACGCATACAGCCCGCCCTTGCTGGCCAGGCGCAGGTTGATGCAGTCGTGCTTCATCAGGTCCGGGATCGATGCGGGGATCGGCCGATGCGCAAAGTAGCCCGGTGCGCCGACGATCGTCATCGGCAGATCCGGCGTCAGGCGCACGGCAATCATGTCCTTCTCGACCTGGTCGCCGAAGCGCACGCCGATGTCGTAGCGCTCGGCCGCGATGTCGACCATGCGGTAATCCGAACTGATCTCGACGTGCAGGTCCGGGTATTGCGGCAGGATCGGCGCCAGGCGCGGCCACAGCACGGTATCGACCACATGGTCGGTGGCGGTGATGCGGATCGTGCCGGCCGGCTTGTCGCCGAGGTCGCTGACGGCGGCGATCTCCGCCTCGATCTCTTCCAGGCGCGGGCCAACGTTCTGCAGCAGGCGCTCGCCGGCGTCGGTGGGCGAGACGCTGCGCGTGGTGCGGGTCAGCAGGCGTACGCCCAGCCGTTCTTCCAGTCCGCGGATGATGTGGCTGAGCGCCGATTGCGTCATGCCGAGCTTGGCGGCCGCGCGCGTGAAGCTGCGCTCGCGCGCGACGGCGAGGAAGACGAGGATGTCGTTGATGTTTTCGCGGGCCATTGATGACAGTGTAATCCTAATTACTTACTGGATTCATGAGCACGATTCATAAGCCCATGCAATTTTCGCTTCGTTTTGGCCCCGGTTTTGCCCTTACCATGCCAGCCTCGATAAAAGGAGCAAACCCATGACTGTAAAAGCCTACGGCGCCTACGCCAGCGACAAGCCACTCGAAGCTATGGACATCACCCGTCGCGCGCCGGGTCACCACGACGTCCAGATCGACATCGCCTTCTGCGGCGTCTGCCACTCCGACCTGCACACCGTGCGCAGCGAATGGGCCGGCACCCTCTACCCCTGCGTGCCGGGCCACGAGATCGTCGGCCGCGTCTCGGCAGTGGGCGAGCACGTGAACAAGTACAAGGTCGGCGACCTGGTCGGCGTCGGCTGCATGGTCGACAGCTGCCAGCACTGCGCCGATTGCGAAGAAGGCCTGGAGCAGTACTGCGACGGCATGGTCGGCACCTACAACGGCGCGACCCCGGACGCACCGGGCCACACGCTGGGCGGCTACTCGGAACAGATTGTCGTGCACGAGCGCTTCGTGCTGCGCGTGAACCACCCGGAAGAGCAGCTGGCCTTTGTTGCGCCGCTGCTGTGCGCCGGCATCACCACGTATTCGCCGCTGCGCCACTGGAACGCCGGCCCGGGCAAGACGGTCGGCATCGTCGGCATCGGCGGCCTGGGTCACATGGGCATCAAGCTGGCGCGCGCGCTCGGCGCCCACGTGGTTGCCTTCACCACCTCGGAATCGAAGCGGGAAGATGCGCATGCGCTGGGTGCGCACGAAGTGGTCGTCTCGCGCAATGCGCAGGAAATGGCGGCGCGTGCGCAATCGCTCGACCTGATCGTCAACACGGTGGCCGCGCCGCACGACCTCGACGCTTTCCTCACGCTGCTCAAGCGCGACGGCACCATGGTGCTGGTCGGCGCGCCGGAGTCGCCGCACCCGTCGCCGCAAGTGTTCAACCTGATCACCAAGCGCCGCGCCATCGCCGGTTCGATGATCGGCGGGATCCCGGAAACCCAGGAGATGCTGGACTTCTGCGCGCAGCACGGCATCGTCGCCGACATCGAGATGATCAAGGCCGACGAGATCAACGCCGCCTACGAGCGCATGCTGAAGGGCGACGTGAAGTACCGCTTCGTGATCGACAGCGCCACGCTGGCGGCATAAGGGGCTTGCCATGGACATGCGCATCACTGCCGAGCAGGCCGAGGTGGAAAGCAGGCCGGCGGCGTGGGGCGCGGTCTTCGCGATGGCGCTCGGCGCGTTCGCACTGGTCGCTTCCGAATTCATGCCGGTCAGCCTCCTGACCCCGGTGGCGGCCGACCTGCACATCACGGAAGGCCAGGCCGGCCAGGCGATCTCGGTGTCCGGCGCGTTTGCGCTGGTGACCAGTCTTTTCGTTGCGCCGCTGGCCGGGCGCCTGGACCGCAAGCTGCTGCTGGCGGCCATGACGCTCATGATGATCGTGTCGGGTACGGTGGCCGCCTTCGCACCGAACTATACGGTCTTCATGATCGGCCGCGCCTTCATCGGCGTGGCGATCGGCGGCTTCTGGTCGATGTCGGCGGCGATTGCGATGCGCCTGGTGCCGGTGCACCAGGTGCCGCGCGCGCTGGCCATCGTCAACGGCGGCAACGCGCTCGCCACGGTGGTCGCGGCGCCGCTGGGCAGCTTCCTCGGCGGGGTGATCGGCTGGCGCGGCGCCTTCTTTGCCGTGGTGCCGGTGGCTGCCATCGCGCTGGCCTGGAAGCTGTTCAGTCTTCCAGCGCTGAAGGCCGTGGAGGGCGCATCAGCAGGAAACGTGTTCCGGCTGTTCAAACGTCCGGCGGTGGCGCTGGGGATGCTGGCGGTCGCGCTGTTCTTCATGGGGCAGTTCGCGCTGTTCACCTATCTGCGGCCTTTCCTGGAGAGCGTGACGCAGGTGGGCGTGTCGACGCTGTCGCTGTTGCTGCTGGTAGTGGGCGTGGCCGGCTTCATCGGCACCACGCTGATCGGCCGCTTCCTGGACAAGAGCATGTACCGCACCCTGATCGTCATTCCGTGCGTGATGGCGGCGCTTGGTCTGGCCCTGATCGCCTTCGGCAGCTCGCTGGCCGTGACCACCGTCCTGCTGGCCATCTGGGGCCTGGTCGCCACCTCGGCGCCGGTGGCCTGGTGGACCTGGCTGGCGCGCAGCCTGCCGCAGGATGCGGAAGCGGGCGGCGGCCTGATGGTGGCGGTGGTGCAGCTGGCGATCGCCTCCGGCGCGACCTTCGGCGGCATCCTGTTCGACGCCAGCGGCTATCGCGCCACTTTCGGCATGAGCGTGGCGGTGCTGGTGTTCGGGGCGGGTGTGGCCTGGCTGGCAAAGCAGGCGGCACGGCGGGAGCAGGGCGGGTAAGATGGGCGCATGACCCAGACTCCACAAGCCACCGTCCCTACGCCTGCGCCGGTCACCGAAAAGGAGATTCGCGCCGTCTACTTCGCCCTGATGGCCGTTCTCGGTCTCGGGGCTCTCGACCAGAGCATCGTCGCCACGGCCCTGCCGCGCATCGTCACCGACCTTGGCGGCATGGCCCACCTGTCGTGGGTGGTGACCGCCTACGTGCTGGCCTCCACCGCCACCATGCCCCTGTACGGCAAGATGGCCGACCAGTACGGGCGGCGGCCAATGATCTTCACGGCGCTCGCCACTTTTCTGGTCGGGTCGGTGCTGTGCGGCCTGGCCGGCAGCATGACCCAGCTGATCGCCTTCCGTGCGATCCAGGGCATGGGCGCGGGCGGCTTCATGCCGCTGGCCCAGATCATCATCTCCGACCTGGTGGCGCCGCAGGACCGCGCCAAGCGCCAGGGCTCGATCGCCATCGTGTTCGCCGTCACCAGCGTGCTCGGGCCGGTGCTGGGCGGCTTCATGACCGACCTGCTGTCCTGGCACTGGATCTTCTTCATCAACCTGCCGGTCGGCGCCTTCGCCTGCTGGGCGATTGCGCGCTCGCTGCGCAAACCCGTCATCACGCATGCGCACCGCATCGATTACCTCGGCTCGGTCCTGCTCACCACCAGCATCGTCTCGCTGCTGCTGATCCTGGCCCTGGGCGGCACCGAGTGGCCCTGGGATGCGCCCGAGATCAAGGTCTGCGCCGTGCTCACCGTCGTGCTGGGCGCCTGGCTGGTGGTGCACCTGCGTCGCGCCGCCGAGCCGGTGCTGCCGCCCGATTTGTTCGGCAACCGCGTGTTCAACCTGGCGAGTATCGTGATGGCGCTGAGCTTCGTCGGCATGATGGGCTCGAGCGTGTTCTTCCCGCTCTACTTCCAGCTGGTGATGGGCGTGAGCCCGGCCCACTCCGGCATGCTGACGGTGCCGATGATGGTCGGGATGATCATCGCCTCGGCGCTGATCGGCCGCGCCGTGGCGCGCGCCAACAAGTACAAGGAAGTGCAGGTGGCGGGCCTGGCGCTGGCGGCGGCGTCCTTCGGCGCGCTGACCTGGGCCATGGCCACGGGGCGCAGCTACCTGTTCATCGGGCCGCCGATCTTCTTCCTCGGCGCCGGCCTGGGCCTGGTGATGCCGAACATGACCATCGTCGTGCAGAGCGCGCTGCCGCCGGCGCGGCGCGGCGTCGGTACGGCCATGCTGACCTTCTTCCGCTCGCTCGGCGGCCTGCTCGGCGTGACCGGTTCCGGCGCGATCCTGGCGCACCAGCTGCAGGAGCACGGCATCGCGCAAGCAGCCAGCGCCGGTGCGGGAACGGTGCTGGCGCCGGCCCTGCGCGAGGTCTACCGCCACGCCATCGCCAACATCTTCGGCGCCGGCACCGCGATCGTGCTGGCGGCGCTGGTGCTGCTGCTGTTCATGCCGCAGGTGCGGGTAGATGGGGCGGCGGCGCCACAACCACCGCAGGCGGAGTAAAGCACTTGGATCCCCGCCTGCGCGGGGACGACGTTTGAATGGTTTTGGTGTCAATCAATCAATGGTATTCTACGGAAATGACCATTGAGCCTGACACCACCGAACAGAAGCAACCGCGCGCCGCCTATGCCGACGGCCCGCGCCTGCTGGCCGACATCGGCGCGACCCACGCCCGCTTCGCCCTCGAGAGCGCGCCCGGCGTGCTGCGCAACGTCGCCGTGCTGCTGTGCGACGACTACCCCGGCATCGTGCCGCTGCTGAACGCCTATCTCGAAAAGACCGGCGGCGTGCGCATCAGCCATGCCGCCTTCGCGCTGGCCAATCCGATCAGCGGCGATTTCATCCGCATGACCAACCGCGACTGGCAGTTCTCGACCGATGAAGTGCGCCGGACCCTGGGCCTGACCACGCTGCTGATCGTGAACGACTTCACGGCGCTGGCGATGGCGCTGCCGGGCTTCAAGCCGGAAGACCTGCTGCAGATCGGCGGCGGCAAGCCGCAGCCGCATGCGGTGGCCGGCGTGCTGGGACCGGGCACTGGTCTCGGCGTGTCGGGCGTGATCCCGACCGTGGACGGCTTCGTCACCCTCGGCAGCGAGGGCGGCCACGTCAACTTCGCCCCGGCCGACGAGCGCGAGTTCGCGATCCTGCAGTACGCCTGGCGCGAATGGCAGCACGTCTCGAACGAACGCCTGATCTCCGGCCCCGGCATGGAGATCATCTACCGCGCGCTGGCCCAGCGCAACGGCGTCGACGCACCAAGCCGCAACGCGGCCGACATCGTCAGCTGCGCGCTCGAGCAGAACGATCCGCTGTGCCTGGAAGTGCTGGAATGCTTCGCCGGCATGCTGGGCGGCGCCGCGGCCAATCTGGCCGTGACGCTCGGCGCTTTCGGCGGCATCTTCATCGGCGGCGGCATCGTGCCGCGCGTGGCGCAGTGGTTCGCATCGTCGCCGTTCCGTACCCGCTTCGAGGCCAAGGGCCGCTTCTCGGATTACCTGGCGCAGATCCCGACCTACCTGATCATGACGCCGAACCCGGCGCTGTACGGCGTGGCGAGCATCCTGTCCGAACACCTGCGCGGCCGCACCGGCGCCAACACGCTGATGGAGCGCGTGCAGCATCTACAGCACGAACTCTCGCCGGCCGAGCAGCGTGTCGCGACCCTGGTGCTCGAGCATCCACGCAAGGTGCTGTCCGAGCCGATCGCCGAGATCGCGAAGCTGGCAGACGTCAGCCAGCCGACCGTGATCCGCTTCTGCCGCTCGCTGGGCTTTTCCGGCCTGGCCGACTTCAAGCTCAAGTTCGCGGGCAGCCTGACCGGCACCATCCCCGTGCGCCACAGCCAGGTGCGCATGACCGACAGCACGCACGACCTGTCGGCCAAGGTCATCGACAACACCGTGTCGGCGATCCTGAAGTTCCGCGACCAGCTGGACGTGAACTCGATCGACCGCGCCATCGAGCTCCTGCGCAAGGCCAAGCGCATCGAGTTCTACGCGATGGGGAATTCGCGCGTGGTGGCGCTGGACGGCCAGCACAAGTTCTTCCGCTTCCGCATTCCGACGTCTTCGTACGGCGACTCGCATCTGTTCAGCCTCGCGGCCGAGCTGCTGGGGCCGGGCGACGTCGTGATCGCGATCTCGACCACCGGCCAGCTGCCCGAGCTGCTGGCCGCGGTCGACACCGCGCGCGCGGCCGGCGCCGACGTCATCGCCATCACCAGCAGCAAATCGGCGCTGGCGAGGAAGGCCAGCATCTGCCTGGCGGTCGACCACAGCGAAGACAGCACCACCTTCCTGTCGATGATCTCGCGCATCCTGCAGCTGCTCCTCATCGACATCATGGCGGTCGGGATCTCGCTGGGGCAGGAGAACGGCGGCGAGAACGGCGAGGGCGACGTCGAGCGCCGGCGCTTGCTGATTTCGCACCTGGATATCTGAGACCGCGTACGACCCGGATCAATAACATTTCCGTGTGGCACTACACAATGGGCGGATATTCCCCCATTGGAGAGCCACATGATGCATCCGGATGACATCAAGCGTCTGGCGATCATGGCCACGCTGATCATGCTGTGCGCCCTCAGCTCCGGCCTGTCCCATCCGGCCCTGGTCTAGCCCCGCAGTCTAGAAGCGCGATTCCAGCGTCAGCCGCAGACTCGGATGGCCGACGTTGACGACCCGGCTGCGCAGCAGCGCGCCGGTGGCCGTGTTCAGGTAGCTGCGCTCGTTGACCATGTCCGTGCCCAGCAGGTTAGCGGCGCTGAGGCGCAGCTGGCTGGTCTTGTCGAGCCGCCAGGCCGCATACAGTTCCAGGTCGCGCTGGGCATACTGCCAGACAGTCTGGTTGACCGTCACCGCCACCCGTCCGCCGCTGCGAAAACCGAAGTTCGCGCCCGCGCTCAAGCGCTCGCCCTGATAATCCATGCCGAGATTGCTTGAGAGCGGCACCTGTTCGTCGAGCCGGTTGCTTGGCCCCGGCACCCCATCCACGCTGGACCAGTTGCGCGCGACGTTGGCGCGCAGTTCGACCGGCGGTGCGCCTTGCATCAGCGCGGCCAGCGGGAAGCTGGCTTCCAGCTGCAGGCTGCGGGTGCGGGCCTTGCCGACGTTCGAAGGCACGGAGATCCAGCGGCCGCCGCTGAAGACGATCAGCGGACGCACGTAATCGTCGATGCGGCGCGAGGATGCGCTCAGCGACAGCAGCGCACCCTCGGCCCAGTGGTGCTCCCAGGCGGCGTCGATGCCGAGCGCCAGTTCCGGCTTCAGGTTCGGGTTGCCCTCGGTATCCGGTTCGGCCGGGCTGTTGTTGACCGAGGTGTAGCGGTGCGGCAGCAGCTGGTCCATGTTCGGCGCCTTGTAGGTGCGCGAGACCGCCAGCCGCAGCTGGTCTTCCTTGGTGCCCGGCAGCTTGTAGAGCAGTTGCAGCACCGGGCTGAAGACGCTCGATTGCGAACGCGCGCTGCCGAAGGTGTTCCCCTCGGCGCGGATGCGCACCCCTTCCCAGCGCGCGCCGAGGTAGGCCGACAGCCGCTGCGTCATCTCCCACTCGTCCTGCGCATACGCCGCCAGCCGCGCCACGTGGCCGGTGTAGTGCTCGTCGCCGCCGGGGATGGCCGCGGCCGGGTCCAGGTAATCGCGTTCGCGGCGCGCATCGCTGCGGCGGTCCCAGGCGCCTTCCCAGCCCACGGCCAGCGCATGCTTGTCAATTAGCGGCACCGTCAGCTTGCCGCTGGTTTGCAGGCCGCGGTCGCGCCCGCGCGAGGCGATGGTGCGGGTGAGCGGCTCGACGTCCGGATTGCCGCCGGCCGTGCGCGTGCTGGTGTTGTCGGTGCGGCTGATCGAAGCGCCGAGCTTCGCATCGAGCCTGGCGCCGGAATCCAGCGCATGCATCCAGTGCAGTGTGCTGCGCGCGGCATCGTTGTCGTTGCCCATGGCGATGCGCTTGTCCGGGTAGGGCGGGAGCGTGCCGAACAGGGTGGCCGTGGGTGCGTTCACGTCGACGCGGAAGCGGTTGACATTCAAGAAGCTCTCCAGGTCCAGGGTATCGCCGCCGTCGAGCTTCCAGGCCAGTTTCGGCACCAGGTTCAAGGTCGTCATGCGGCCTTCCTCGTGGCCGGCGGTGGTGCGCAGCAGGGTCTGGCGTCCGCTTGCGTCGAACTCCTCCTCGCGGCCCGGCACCTCGCCGCGGAAGCGGTCGTGCACCACACTGGCCGCCAGGTCCCAGGAGAAGGCATCGCTGCGGTCGGCCACGCGCAGGCTGGCATTCGGACTGCGCGTGTCGCGCCCCAGGGCGGCGCCCAGCTTCAGTTCGCGCTCGGGCTTGCGCACCGTTTTCTTGAGGACGATGTTGATGGTGCCGGCGATCGCCGCGGTCGAGTGTTCGACGCTCGGCGCGCGCATCACCTCGATGCGTTCGACCGTATCCGGCGACAACGTCTCGACCAGCATGCCGCCCGGCGGGCGCTCGCCGTTCACCAGCACCTGCGTGTAGCCGCTGCCCAGGCCCTGCATGCGGATCTCGCCGCCGCGGCCTGCGCTGCCGTTCACCGTCACGCCGGGGATGCGCTTGAGGGCGTCGAGCAGGTTGGTGTCGCCGTAGCGTACGAGGTCGGCGTGGTTGACGACGATCTTCATCGCGGTGTCGTCGCGGCGCGCGTCGTAGCCGGACAGCTTGCCCTCTACGGTGACGGTTGGCGCAGGTGCTTGCTGCGCATGGGCGGACATGCTTGCGGCGAGGATGCCGGGAAGGAGGGCCAGGCGCAGCTTCGTGGCAGGCAGGCGAGCATTGCATGGGCGGTTTGTCGGCATTGTTGTCCTCACATGGGAAGTCGTTTGCCTGTAAATTTACCGTTAACTTCCATTCAAGCGCAATAAAATATTCTATCGAATAGCAATTTCTAATGCCTGCGCACCCCCGGGGTGTCAATTCTTGCAGGTATCCATACCGCTTTCAGTCAGCCAGAATCCCGTTCCGCCACCCAGGAATCCCGGTTCGCCACAAAGCGTTTGCCCGGAAAAGGGAGATGGCGCAGGCTTGCATCAATGACACGAATAACAAGGGATGGGACATGAAACGACGCGAAGTACTGAAGGCTTCCCTGGGCGCCGCGCTGCTGGCAGTGGGTGTGCCTGGACCGGCGCGAGCAAGGACGATGCTGCCCCGCGTGCGTCCCGGCAGCGCCGGCTGGCCAGCCGCGGCCGAATGGGAAGGCTTGCGGCGTGCGACCTCGGGCCGGGTGCTGAAACTATCGTCGCCGTTTGCCGGCTGTGCTACAGACGCCGCGTCCTGCGCCGCGCTCGCCGAACAGCTGAAGAACCCTTACGCCATCGGCGACAATCCTGCGCTGACCCAGACTAGCGGCTGGCAGGACGCCTGGCAGTCGCGCCACAGCGCCTATGCGGTGGCGGCGCGCGAGACGGCCGACATCGCCGCCGCCGTCGATTTCGCCCGCACTCACCATCTGCGCCTGGTGGTGAAGGGTGGCGGCCACAGCTACAAGGGCGGCTCGAACGCGCCGGACTCGCTGCTGGTATGGCCGCGCGCCATGAACGACGTCACCGTGCTCGATGCCTTCGTGCCGAAGGGCGGCGCAGGTGAGGGCGTGCCGGCGGTGAGCATCGGCGCCGGTGCCATGTGGATCGACGCCTATACCGCCGTGACGACGAAAGCCGGCCGCTACGTGCAGGGCGGCGGCTGCACCACGGTCGGCGTGCCGGGACTGGTGCAGGGCGGCGGCTTCGGCAGCTTCTCCAAGCGCTACGGCACCGCGGCCTCCAGCCTGCTCGAAGCGGAAGTCGTTACCGCCGACGGCCAGGTGCGGATCGCCAACGCGCACACCAACCCGGACCTGTTCTGGGCGATCAAGGGCGGCGGTGGCGGGACCTTCGGCGTGGTGACGCGCATGACCTTGCGCACCCACGAGCTGCCGGCCTTTTTCGGCGTCGTGTTCGGCGAAATCGAAGCGGCCGACGCCAAGGCCTACCGGACGCTGATTGCGCGCTTCATCGCCTTCTACCGCGACAGCCTGTGCAACGAGCACTGGGGCGAGCAGGTGGCGCTGCGCGACGGCAAACGCCTCAACCTGTCGATGGTATTCCAGGGCCTCGACGAAGCGCAGGCGCAGACGGTATGGGCGCCCTTCCTCGACTGGGTGCGCGCCAACAAGGATTACAGCCTGAAGGAACCAGTCATCAAGGCGATTCCGGCACGGCGCTTCTGGGATCCCGAGCTGTATGCGAAGTACGCCCCCGGCATGATGGTCAAGGACGACCGGGAAGGCGCAGCTGCCCATCATGCCGTGTGGGCGGGCGACCGCGGCCAGGCCGGCTGGTATATCCACGGCTACCAGTCGACCTGGCTACCGGGCCGGCTGCTGCAGGACAGCGCATTGGCCCAGCTGGCCGACAGCCTGTTCGAAGCCGCCCAGCAGTGGGAAGTCGGACTGCACTTCAACAAGGGCCTGTACGGCGCGCCGCCGGCGGTGCTGGCCGCCGCGCGCGACACCGCGACCCATCCGGGCGTGCTCGACGCGTTCGCACTGGCCATCATCGCTTGCGGCGGCGGCCCGGCCTTCCCGGGCATGCCGGGTGCGCAGATCGACCAGCCGGACGGACGCCGCCGCGCCGCCAGGGTGCGCGCCGCCATGGACTCGCTGCGCAAGGTGGCGCCGGATGCGGGCGCCTATGTGTCGGAGAGCGACTTCTTCCAGGCGCGCTGGCAGGATACCTACTGGGGCGCCAACTACCCGAAGCTCCTGAAGATCAAGCAGCGCTACGACCCGGACGGCCTGTTCACGGTGCGCCATGGCGTCGGCAGCGAGGCCTGGAGCGCCGACGGTTTTACACGCAAGGGCTGAGCCATGATGCGCTTCGACAGGAACACCGCAGTCAACGCCGGCCTCGCCATCGTGGGTGGGCTGCTGATGCGCTGGAGCTTCGGCCTGCATCCGGTGTGGTGGCTGGCCTGGGTGGCGCCGGCGCCGCTGCTGGCGGCTGTCCTGCGCAGCACGCGCTGGACGGCCCTGGGCTGGGCCCTGCTGGCCGGCGCGATCGCTGCCAGCGCGAACCTGCATTACCTGAGGCTGTTCACGCCCCTGGCGCCGGCGCTGTTCATCGTGCTGCTGTTGACGCTGTTATGGGCCGTCGTGGTGTCGCAGGCGCGGCGTGTCATGGTCCTGAGCGCCTCGCCCTGGACGGTGCTGGCCTATCCGCTGCTATGGTGCGTGGCCGACACCCTGCTGGCCCATCTCCACCCGGACAGCAACTGGAGCAGCCCTGCCTATTCGCTGGCGGGACATGCACCGGCGCTGCAGGTCGTGTCGCTGCTGGGTAGCGCCGGCCTGGCGTTCGTGCTGTCGCTGGCGCCCAGCGCCCTGGCATACGCAGCGGTGCGCGGCTGGCGCGCGGGACGCTGGCCATTGGCGGCTGCGCTGCTGCTGGCGCTGGGCTGCCTGGGTTACGGCTATGCGCGTATCCCTGCGACGGCATCGCCGCAGGGCGAACTGGTGGGCATGGCGGTGATCGACGATTTCATCGGGCCGCGGGTGCCGGCCGCCCAGGTGGAACGCATCTGGACCCGGTACGAAACGCATGTGGCGGCGCTGGCGGGGCAGGGCGCGCGTCTGGTGCTGCTGCCGGAGAAGATCGCGATGCTGGCGCCGGACGCCGCTGCCACGCTGCGGCAGCGCATGGCCAGGCTGGCTGCCGCGAACCACGTCTGGCTGAGTCTGGGCATCGGCATTAATGACGGCCGCAAGACCAACCATCAGTGGCTGTTCGCGCCGGACGGCAGGCTGGCCACCGATTACGTCAAGCACCATCTGGCGCCGCCCGAGCCCGACTTCACCGCCGGTACCCGTTTCGAGGTGCAGGCCATTGGAGGGACGCGCTACGGACTGGCGATCTGCAAGGATATGCACTTTGCGGAGATGGGCCGTGCCTATGCGGACCTGGGCGCGCAGGCCCTGTTGGTGCCGGCCTGGGACTTCGGCGAGGATGGCGAATATGCGGCGCGTCTCTCTGCCGTGCGCGGCGTGGGGAGCGGCATGCCGATGGTGCGTGCTTCGCGCGAAGGACTGCTGACGATCAGCGATGCGTATGGGCGCGTGGTGGCGGAGAAAGCGTCCGCGCCGCTGCCCGGTGCGACGCTGCTGGGGCGTGTGCCGGCGCCGCTGCCGGGCGCCACGCTCTACGCCCGCACCGGCGATGTATTCGGCTGGCTGTGCACGGCGGCAGCGCTGGTGCTGATGCTGGTGCAGCGCCTCACTCGCCGGCGTCTTGCCGGGCGCCTTGAGCGGCAGCCCGGGGCCAGCCGACACGCGCTGCGTGACGCAGGCTCGCTTTGACGACCATGCGGTGGAAGGGCGCGATGACAAGCAGGTATGCCCGTCCCAGCAGATTGTGGCAATGGACAACGGTCGACACGGTCAGCTGGGTTTCCGCGCCAGGCGTATGGGAACATAGCACCGACACCCTGAAGTCGAGGTGCCTGTCATCCTCCCCGAGCACGATCTCAGTCGCGTTCCTGTTGTAGACCTTGAAGATGCCGACCCGTTCAGCTGTCGCGCCGCCCGCGAGCGTGGCCAGCTGCTTGCCTGTTTTCAGGCCAAAGCAGGCAACGATGCTGTCCCGGACCCGCATGAGCATGCCGACCCAGGAGGGCTGATGCGCGAAGATGAACCGGGCCAGCACCTCCGCATCATGGGATGCGCCCGAAGGAAGCCGAATCGCAAACGCATCCGCAAGATGCGTTGACTTGTAAACCCTGGTAATGCCGGACTGCGCGGGGAGCGCAACCGATTTTGCAAAGCTGGATTCGACGGCATGCATGGGATCGTCCCAGTGTCGCTATGGTGCACCGACTATAAAGACGCCTGCTCATCTTTTGTACTGGCATTTCGGTCAGGTTGTGAACGCACCCCGACGACCGCCAGATCCTTCGCCATCACCGCGACCTCCTTCACGCCGTAGGAATTTACGCGCTCGATGACACGCCAGCCGAGGCGCCGATAAAACGCTTCGGCCGCGCCAACCGACAGGTACATGGTCTCGACACCCAGTTCTTTCGCCCTGGCTTCGAGCGCACGCACGATCGCCGCCCCGATGCCGCTGCCGCGATAGGCGTCCTTGACGTACATGCCGGCCAGCCATGGGGACAGGCCAGGCTTGGTGCCCGGCTCCGAGAGCTTGATGCTTCCGGTGCCGGCCAGCACGCCATCGCTTAGCGCCACCACGGCAATGGGCAGCTTGTCCGTCACTGCGCGCTCGACGAGCAGTTCCCGTAGTTTCTCTTTGCTCGTGCCCGAAGCATGAAACAGGTCGGCCCATTGGCCGTAAATCAGTTCCGTGATTTCCGGTATGAGATCCCTGTGATTGGCCAGGTAATCGATCGCGAGTCCGGCTCCGGGTGTCATCGTGTCGGTTCTTTTCCTATTCCACGAACACCACCGCTGTCCGCGGCGGAATGCTGAACGAGCCGGTGGCCGGATCGAAAGTCGCCTGCGTCGCGCGCTTGTCCGCCACGTTCGGCGACAGGAACACCGGATGCAGGCGCATCGCCTTGCCGGCCGCCTGCGCATCGGTCACGGTGTGCCCGACCTTGTCGACGTTGATGAAGTAGCTGATGCCCTTGAAGTTCGCGCCCGGGTAGCCTTCGCCGTCCAGGTGGGCCGCGGCAACCGTCGGCGTCTGGGTCGAGCCGGTGTTGAAGAAGCGCAGGCGGCGTTTGATGTCCGCAGCCGTCGGCAGGCGGAACAGGGTCGAGCTGGCGCGGATGGCCAGCAGGTCGCGGAAGGCATCGCGCGCGAAGGCGATGTCGGAAGGCGCGGGCTTGAACGCGGCATTGGCCAGCAGCGGCTTGATCAGCGCGTAGTCCTTGCCATTGTCCTCGCTAGGGGGGAGACCGGTGCCGAAGTAGTTGTCCTTGTAGGTCCAGTCGAGGCGGTTGAACCAGTCGCCCGAGTTGAAGCTGTTGCGGTCCAGGGACTTCGAGCGCAGCACGTCGATGCCGGCATGGTAGTAGGCGATGCCCTGCGCGAAGGCGTCGACGGCCATGCCCAGCACCTGCACGCGGGCACGGTCCTGGCTCGAGGTCGATGCCGGCAGCTTGAACACATCGATGTCGTACAGGGTCTGGTTATCGTGGTTCTCGACGTAGTTCACGACCTCGGACGGTTCGCTCGCATAGCCGGCCGGCTGGCCGCCGTAGTCGATGCGCTCCAGCGTAAGCACTTTGTCGTCGAAGGTCTGCAGCGGGTAGCTGCGGATCGAACCGGCGAGGCCGGCGCGCACCATGTCGGCGCTGCGCATCAGGTCAGCGGTAGCGTGCGGACCGGCGTGGCCGTTCGGGTCATACACCAAACCGTTGATCCAGCCCTGGCGCGCGAACAGCGCCTCGCCCGCATCGCCGGCCGAGCCGCCGCGCACGGCGTCGCGGGTACGGTCGTTGAAGGTGCCGATGCCGCTGCCGTTCAGCGACAACTGCGAGGCCTGCACGAAGCGCGCGCCGTCGGCCACTTCGCCGAAGTTCCAGCCTTCGCCCAACAGCTGCACCGGGTGGCCGGCGGCCGCGTTCACGGTCCGCTGCAGCTCTTCCATCACGGCGCGCGGCTGGTGGCCCATCAGGTCGAAGCGGAAGGAATCGATCTTGTACTGGGTCGCCCACAGGGCCACCGAATCGATCATCAGCTTGCCCATCATGCGGTTTTCGGTGGCGGTGTTGTCGCAGCAGGTCGAGCGTTCGATGCCGCCTGTCGCATTCAGGCGGTGGTAGTAGCCCGGCACCACGCGGTCCAGCACCGACTTCTCGTTCTGGCCGGCGATGAAGGTGTGGTTGAACACCACGTCCATGCCGACGCGCAGGCCGAGCTTGTGCAGGCTGTCGACCATCTCGCGGAATTCCACGATGCGTCGCGCGCCGTCGCTCGGATCGGTGGCGTAGCTGCCTTCCGGCGCGTTGTAGTGGTAGGGATCGTAGCCCCAGTTGAAGCAGTCGGTCTCCGCGGTCTTTTTCACCAGGGCCTGCTGGGCATCGCTGTCTGCGCCGCCCGCGGGTTTCGGCACCGCGCAACCGGTTTCCGGCACGCTGCCGATGTCGTACACGGGCAGCAGATGGATGTCGGTCAGGCCGCTCTTTGCCAGCGCCGCCAGGTGACGCATCCCGTTCGACTGGGCGCGCGTAAAGGCGGCGTACTTGCCGCGCAGGCGTTCCGGCACGCTGCTGTCGTTGATCGAGAAGTCGCGCACGTGCAGCTCGTAGACCACCATGTCGGTCGGGCTCTTGACCGTCTGGGGTGCCTGCGCTGCATCCCAGCCCGCAGGCTTCAGCTTGGGCGCGTCGAGGCGCGCGATATAGCTGCGTTTCGAATCCGTGGTCAGGCTGATCGAATAGGGATCGGTGACCAGGTTGCGTACGATGCCGGCGCCGTCGACTGGCACGTCCACCGCATATTTGTAGTACTTGCCGCTCAGGTCGCCCGGCACCTGAGTATTCCAGGCGCCGGTGGCCGGGTCGAAGCGCAGCTGGTAGACCGCGCGCGCGGTGCTGCTGCCGGTGTTGTAGACGCAGACGGCGGCCTGCTGCGCGGTCGGCGCCCAGACGCTGAAGCCGGTGCGCGTGTTTTGCCCGTTGAGCGTGATGTCGACGCCCAGCTTGTCCAGCTTGCCGGCCGCCGCATACAGGTCGTCCAGCGCGCCCGCCACCTGCACGCGCGTGGCCGCGCGCACGAGGCCCTGCGCATCTTCCTGTACCAGCACCAGCTGCTGACGGTGCAGCTCGCCCATCTTCGCGGCGTCGTCTTCGTTCAACTGCAGCACCGGACCGGCGGCGACCCACTTGAAGCGCTCTGCCAGCGCGGCGGGAACGCCGCCCTTGGCCAAGCCGAGGCTCAGCGCGCCGGCGCTGCCCGCCACCTTGCCGCCCACCGGCGCGCTGATGGCGCCGGTGGGCGAGTGATAGAGCTTGAACACGCCGTCTGCCGGCGCGCCGGGAAAGGCGATCAGGCGCCGGTCGAGCCAGACGGCACGCGCGTCGAAGCTTGCCTTTGCCGCGCTCAGCACGATCTGGAAGGACTTGCTGTCGCAGGCTTCCGGTGAAATGGCGGCGTGGGCGCCGGTGGAGGCGAGCAGGACCAGCAGGCCGGCAGCGGTAGTGGTGTTTCTTGTCATCGAGTCGCTAATCAAAAAAGTCAGGCGTTCACTTCATCGCGGTAGTTGTTGACCATGCGGTAGCGGGTGGCGTACCAGCCGAACACCAGGGCCGCAATGAAGGCAAAAGCCGCAAAAAAATACATCTGGAAGGCCATCACGCCGAGCCCTGTATTGGCGATATGGCCCAGCACGGCCTCGTTCTTGACGCTGGCGTTCACGATCAGCACCCACAGGCTGCCGACCGTCACCGCCAGGTACCAGAAGGCCATGATCACGCCCTTCATCGACTTGGGCGCCTGGCTGTAGGCGAATTCGAGGCCGCTGGCCGAAACCAGCACCTCGCCCAAGGTCAGCAGCGCATACGGCAGGATCTGCCAGGCCATCGAGACCGGCGTGCCGCCGTCCATCGCCACCTGGATGCTGCCGATTGCGACCCAGGACAGGGCGGACAGCGCGATCCCGGCCGTCATGCGGCGCAGCGCGGTCGGTTCCCAGCCGAGTTTGCGCAGCAGCGGGAACACGGCGAAGTTGTTGAAGGGGATGAGCAGCATCACCAGCAGCGGGTTCAGGGCCTGCATCTGCGCCGGCTCGAAGCGGAACTCGCTGCCGAACAGCGACAGGGTGGGGCGCATCATCGAGTTGGCCTGCACGATCCAGGTCGAGGCCTTCTGGTCGAACAGGGACCAGAAGGGCGTTACCAGCGCGAACACGATCAGCACGCGCAGCACGCCGCGCACACCGTCGACGGCATCGTCCGGATGCAGGCCGCGCGCCCGCTCCAGCTGCATCGACACGCCGATGCCGCCGAAGGCCAGCAGCAGCACCAGCGCCGTGCAGGCGGCAATTACGAAGCCCCAGCTTGGCGTCATGGCCAGCGAGACCACGGCGCCCACTGCGCCCACGCTGGCCACTGCCAGGCCCGGACGGCCTTCGCCCTTGGACTTTGCCAGCAGGGCGGTACGCGCCACGTTGAGGAAGGAATGCGGATTCGCGGCGCTCGGCGGCACGTGCACGTACTTCTTGCGGCCGCTCCAGAACACCAGGGTCGCGATGAACATCAGGATGCCGGGGATGCCGAAGGCGACCGATGCGCCGTAATCGCGCAGGAAGATCGGCATCAGCAGCGAGGCGAAGAAGGAGCCGAAGTTGATGATCCAGTAGAAGGCGTCGAACACCACCTTGGCCTTGTCCTTGTTGGTGTGGTCGAACTGGTCGCCCACGAAAGACGCGACCAGCGGCTTGATGCCGCCCGACCCGAGCGCGATCAGGAACAGGCCGAGGTAGAAGCCTTTGACGTTGTCCTCGAAGGCGGCCAGGCAGGCGTGGCCGGCGCAGTAGACGAGGCTGAGCCAGAACACGGTGTTGTACTTGCCGAAAAAGCGGTCGGCCAGCCAGCCGCCCAGCAGCGGGAAGAAGTAGACGCCGATGACGAAGGTGTGGAACACGTGCTTGGCCTCGCCCGCGCGCTCGGCCTCGGGCAGGAACAGCAGCAGCGAGGAGATCAGGAAGGGCGTCAGGATGTTGCGCATCCCGTAGAAGCTGAAGCGCTCGCAGCCTTCGTTGGCGATGATGAAGGGGATCTGGCGCGGCATGCGGCCGGTTTGGACCGCTGGCGGATTTTTTGTCATCGAGGTCTCCGTCGATAGTTGGCGTGTGCTGCCGCGATGCTATGCAAGCCTATCCCACTTGGCAACAAGAACTTCTTTGGCAAGTTCGCCACCCTAACATTGAATCTGTAGTTTGACTACTACAACGCCAACTATTCTTCAGTCATGAAATTTATAAGACTATGATTTAAAACGATATTTACGATAAACCGCTAATTCCGAAGCAATTGTCATCGCCGTATTGATGCTGTATATTGCGTAAAAATTTACTAATCGGACATCATCATGACGAACTCTTCCGACGCTCAGAATCCGTGGTGGAAAGAAGCCATCATCTACCAGGTCTATCCGCGCAGCTACCTCGACACCAACGGCGACGGCGTCGGCGACCTGCCGGGCATCACCGCGAAGCTCGATTACATCGCCAGCCTGGGCGTGGACATCGTCTGGCTGTCGCCCTTCTTCAAGTCGCCGCAGAAGGACTTCGGCTACGACATCTCGGACTACTGCGACGTCGATCCGCTGTTCGGCAGCCTGGCCGACTTCGACGCGCTGATCGCCAAGGCGCACAGCCTGGGCCTGAAGATCATGATCGACCAGGTGATGTCGCACACTGCCGACGCCCACCCCTGGTTCGTCGAGAGCCGTTCCAGCCGCGACAATCCGAAGAGCGACTGGTACGTGTGGTCCGAACCGCTCGCGGACGGCAACCCGCCGAACAACTGGCTGTCGGTGTTCGGCGGTTCGGCCTGGCAGTGGGACACCCGCCGCAAGCAGTACTACATGCACAACTTCCTGGTCAGCCAGCCGCAGCTCAACTTCCATAACCCGGAAGTGCAGCAGGCCCACCTGGACGCGCTGCGTTTCTGGCTCGAACGCGGCGTCGACGGCGTGCGCATGGACGCCTGCGTCTTCCACTTCCATGACCGGCAGCTGCGCAGCAATCCGCCGGCCCTGGTGCGCGACACCTCGACCGTCACGGACGTGAACCCCTACGGCATGCAGGCCCACATCTACGACAAGACCCAGCCGGAGAACATCGCCTTCCTGCAGAAGGTGCGCGCGCTGCTGAACGAATACGGCGCGGTGTCGATCGGCGAAGTCTCGTCCGACGATGCGCTGGCCCAGATGGCCGAGTACACCGAAGGCGGCGACAAGCTGCACATGGCCTACAGCTTCAACCTGTTGACGCCGGAATTCAGCAGCGCCCACATCCGCAAGCAGGTGGAAGAGTTCAACGTGCGCGTGAAGGATGGCTGGGCTTCCTGGTCGGTCGGGAATCACGATGCGATCCGCGTGGCGACGCGCTGGGCCACTGGTCCGGTGACCCCGGCATTGTCGAAGCTGGTGCTGGCGATGCAGCTGTCGCTGAAGGGCACGCCCTGCCTGTACCAGGGCGACGAGCTGGCGCTGCCGGAAGCCGATGTGCCTTACGAACTGCTGCAGGACCCCTACGGCATCACCTTCTGGCCGGAGTTCAAGGGCCGCGACGGCTGCCGCACGCCGATGCCGTGGACCGCTCTTGATGCCAACGCCGGCTTCACCAGCGGCAAACCCTGGCTGCCGGTGCCGGCCGAGCATCTGGCCCTGGCCGAAGACCTGCAGGACAAGGATCCGCAGTCGATGCTGAACTTCCAGCGCAAGATCATCCACTGGCGCCGCACCATGCCGCAGATCACGCGCGGCGAGATCGCCTTCTTCGACGTGCCGGAACAGGCGTTGGCGCTGCGCCGCGATCTGCCGGGCTACCCGTCGGTGCTGGCGGTGTTCAACGTCACCAACGCGCCGCTGAGCTTCGAATGGCCGGAGGCTGCTGGTGCAACGAAGCTCGAAGGCCATGGCCTGGAGGGCGAGGTCGCCGGCACCACCGTGACCCTGCCGCCTTACGGTGGCTGGTTCGGCACCGCAGCTGCGAAGGTGTAAGCCATGCAGGAACAGGTAGAGGACGAACAAACGCGCGACAGCAAGCACACAAGGACCGCCTTTGCCGACGGCCCGCGCCTGCTGGCCGACATCGGCGCGACCCATGCGCGCTTCGCCCTGCAGATTGCACCGGGCACGTATCGCTCGGTGCGGGTGCTGAAGTGCGACGAGTTCGACGGCATCGTGCCGCTGCTACGCTTCTACCTGTCCGAACATGAAGAGCTGGGCCTGCACCATGCGGCGCTGGCGCTGGCTAATCCGGTCGACGGCGATTATGTCCGCATGACCAACCGGCCCTGGGCCTTCTCGACCGACGAGGTGCGGCGCGAGCTGGGCCTGTCGACCCTCCTGATCGTCAACGACTTCACGGCGCTGGCGATGGCGATCCCGGGCCTGAAATCCGAAGATCTGATGCAGGTCGGATCGGGCAAGCCGGCGCCGCATGCGGTGCTGGGCGTGCTGGGGCCGGGCACCGGCCTGGGCGTTTCCGGCGGGATCCCGACCGTGGACGGCTTCGTCACCCTCGGCAGCGAGGGCGGGCACGTCAACTTCGCACCCAGCGACGAGCGCGAGTTCGCGGTCCTGCAGGCCGCCTGGCGCGAGTGGTCCCACGTGTCGAACGAACGCCTGATTTCCGGGCCCGGCATGGAGATCATCCACCGCGCGCTGGCTGCGCGCAACGGCGTCGACGCGCCCGCGCGCGACTCGGCCGCCATCATCGCGGCGGCGCTGGAACAGCAGGACCCGCTGTGCCTGGAAGTGCTGGAATGCTTCTGCGGCATGCTGGGCGGCGCCGCGGCCAACCTGGCGGTGACGCTGGGCGCTTTCGGCGGCATATTCATCGGCGGCGGCATCGTGCCGCGCCTGGGCGAGTGGTTCAAGACATCGCCCTTCCGCGCGCGCTTCGAGGCCAAGGGCCGCTTCTCGGGCTACATCGCCGACATCCCGACCTACGTCATCAGCACGCCGCACGTGGCCTTCGACGGCGTGGCGAACATCCTGTCCGAACACCTGCGCGGCCGCAGCGGCGACAACACGCTGATGGACCGCATCCGCCAGCTGCAGCCGGAGCTGACCCCGGCCGAGCAGCGGGTGGCGGCGCTGGTGCTCGAGCAGCCGCGCCTGGTGCTGAACGAGCCGATCGCCGGCATTTCGAAACTGGCGGACGTCAGCCAGCCGACCGTGATCCGCTTCTGCCGGTCGCTGGGCTTCCTGGGCCTGGCCGACTTCAAACTGAAGTTCGCGAGTTCGCTGACCGGCTCGATCCCGGTGCGCCACAGCCAGGTGCGCGGCAGCGACAGCACGCACGACCTGTCGGCCAAGGTGATCGACAATACCGTCTCGGCGATCCTGAAATTCCGCGACCAGCTGGACGTGCGCGCGATCGACCGCGCCATCGAACTGGTGAGCCGCGCCAAGCGCATCGAGTTTTATGCCATGGGCAATGCGCGCGTGGTAGCGCTGGACGGCCAGCACAAGTTCTTCCGCTTCCGCATTCCGACCGCGCTGTACGGCGACTCGCATCTGTTCAGCCTCGCCGCCGACCTGCTGGGGCCGGGCGACGTGGTGATCGCGATCTCGAATTCGGGCCGCCTGCCGGAGCTGCTGGCGGCCGTCGACAAGGCGCGCGCCGCCGGCGCCGACGTCATCGCGATCAGCAGCAGCCAGTCGCCGCTGGCCAAGCGCGCCAGCGTGGTGCTGGCGGTCGACCACGCCGAGGACAACACCAGCTTCCTGTCCATGATCTCGCGCGTGCTGCAGTTGCTCCTCATCGACATCATGGCTGTGGGCGTGTCGGTGGACGTGCACCATGCGCGCGCGGCATCGTCGTCATCAGCGCCGGCGCAGGCACTCATTTCCCACCTTGATAGCTGAGATTCAGCGGCGGTGCCAGCCATTTTTTTGAGTGATGGCTGGCATCAGAACATGTCATTGGACGTGATATCCGTGGAGTTCTACCATGCTTACCAACGTAACCAATTTCACGAGGTGAAGCATGTCCAACCAATCGAGCACCTACGACCAGGCTATGTCCCTGCCGGCCCTGCGCAAGCCGGGCAGCGGTTTCTTCCGCAGCTTTATCGCCGCGTGGATTGCGGCTTATGGCAACCGTGTGGACAGCAATGGGAATGTGATGTGCGAGCTGTAAGTTAGCTGAAAAACCGTCGTCCCCGCGAAGGCGGGGACCCAAGTTGTGCAAGCGTTTCGTTAGCGCACGCAAACTTGGGTCCCCGCCTGCGCGGGGACGACGTTTTGAAGTACGTGTCCTACTCGCCGAGCACCAGTATCGCCCTGAAGTCGTTCACATTCGTCAGCGTCGGCCCAGTCACCACCGAATCCCCGAGCGCCCCAAAGAACCCGTGCCCATCGTTGTTCTGCAACGAGTCGGCCGGCTTGATCCCCAGCGCCCAGGCACGCGCCAGCGTATCGGGCCCCAGCACCGCCCCCGCAATCTCTTCCTGCCCGTCGACGCCATCCGTATCGCCGGCCAGCGCATGCACGCCGGCGCATCCCTCCAGCGTCAGCCCCAGAGATAACAAGAACTCGACATTGCGTCCGCCGCGTCCCTGGCCGCGCACCGTCACGGTGGTTTCGCCGCCCGACAGCATCACGCAGGGTTTCGCAAAAGGCTGGCCGAATTCAGCGACCTGGCGCGCCATGCCCGCCATCGCCTTGCCGACGTCGCGCGCCTCGCCCTCGATGGCATTGCCGAGAATGTAGGGCGTGATGCCGCCTTCCTTCGCCACCGCAGCCGCTGCTTCCAGCGCCATCTGCGGGGTCGCGATCATGCGCGTCTCGCAGCGTGCCAGGCGCGGGTCGCCCGGCTTGACCGATTCGCCACGTCCGCTCTCCAGCACCTCGCGCACCGCCGGCGGTAAATCGATACCGTAGCGCTTGACGATCGCCAGCGCATCCGCGCAGGTGCTCGGATCGCCGACCGTCGGACCGGAGGCGATGTCGCAGGGACGGTCGCCCGGCACGTCCGAGATCAACAAGGTCACCACGCGCGCCGGATGGCAGGCCGCCGCCAGGCGTCCGCCCTTGATCGCTGAAAGGTGGCGGCGCACGGTATTCATTTCGCCGATGGTCGCGCCGGAAGCGAGCAGGGCGCGGTTCACGGCCTGCTTGTCTTCCAGCGTGATGCCGTCGAGCGGCAAAGGCAGCAGGGACGAGCCGCCGCCCGAGATCAGGCCGATCACGGTGTCGTCCGCGCTCAAGCCGCTTACCAGTGCCATCATGCGCTGGGCCGCCTGCAGGCCGGCTTGATCCGGCACCGGGTGCGCGGCCTCGACGATCTCGATGCGTTCGCAGGGCACCCCATAGCCGTAGCGCGTGACCACCAGGCCGGACAGCGGCCCCGCCCAGCTCCGTTCCAGCGCCTGCGCCATCGCGCTCGAGGCCTTGCCGGCGCCGATCACGATGGTCCGGCCCTTGCCCGGCTCGGGCAGGTGCCTGGGCACGCAGTGCTCGGGCTGGGCCGACTCGATGGCGGCCTCGAACATCTTCACCAACAGCTCACGTGGACTGGCTTGCATAAAAATCTCCCGGAATCAGGCCTGCGCAGGTTTTTGGCCGATTTCGAAGTTTGCCATCTTTTCCAGCGCACGTACCATGCCCGAGTGGTCCCAGCCCGCACCGCCGTGGGCCGCGCAGCTGTTGAACAGCTCCTGCGCGGTGGCGGTGTTCGGCAGCGAGACGCCGACGGCGCGCGCACTCGACAGCGCCAGGTTCAGGTCCTTCTGGTGCAGCTCGATGCGGAAGCCCGGATCGAAAGTGCGCTTGACCATGCGCTCGCCGTGCACTTCGAGGATGCGCGAGGCTGCAAAGCCGCCCATCAGCGCCTGGCGCACCTTGGCCGGATCGGCGCCCATTTTCGACGCGAACAGCAGGGCTTCGCCGACCGCCTCGATGTTCAGCGCGACGATGATCTGGTTGGCCACCTTGCAGGTCTGGCCGGCGCCGTTTTCGCCGACCAGCGTGATGTTCTTGCCCATCAGTTCGAACAGCGGCTTGACGCGGTCGAAGGCTGCTTCCGAGCCGCCCACCATGATGGTGAGACTCGCCGCCTTGGCGCCGACTTCGCCGCCGGACACCGGGGCGTCGACGTATTCGCAGCCCAGCGCCTTGATGCGCTCCGCAAAAGTCTTGGTCTCGACCGGCGAGATCGAGCTCATGTCGACCACCACCTTGCCCGGCGTGAGGCCGGCAGCCACACCATCCTCGTCGAACAAAGCGCTTGCCACGTGCGGCGTGTCCGGCACCATCGTGATGATCACGTCGGCATTCTGCGCGACCTCGCGGCTGGAAGCGCAGGCCTTGCCGCCGGCTTCGACCAGCTCGCCCGGCACGCTGCCGTGGGTGTAGAGAAAGACTTCGTGGCCGGCCTTGATCAGGTGGCCCGCCATCGGGTTGCCCATGATGCCCAGGCCGATGAATCCGATTTTGCTCATTGCTATTCTCCGTAACTTTAGAATGCGTACTTGTCGCGCAGCGCCTGCGTGGCGGCGCGGAACAGGCCCTGGTCGCTGCCGACGGCGACCATGGTCGCGCCCATCTCGATGTAGCGGCGCGCATCGCTTTCCACCGGCGCCAGGATCCCGACCGGGACGCCGGCAGCCTTGGCGGCGGCGAATACCTGCTGCATCGCTTCCTGCACTTCCGGGTGATTCGCGTTGCCCAGGTAGCCGTAGCCGGCCGCCAGGTCCGAAGGGCCGATGAAGACGCAGTCGACGCCGTTCACCGCGCAGATGTCGGCGATGTTCGCGACCGCCGTGCGGCTCTCGATCTGCAGCGCCACCGTGATGTGCTGGTTGCTCACCTTGTGGTAGTCGGGGATGGTGCCGAAGCGGTTGCCGCGCATCGAGACCGATACGCCGCGCACGCCTTCCGGCGCATAGCGGGTCGCGGCGACGGCCTGGGCGGCTTCCTCGGCGGTCTCGACGAAGGGGACCAGGAAGTTGTAGAAGCCGGCGTCCAGCAGGCGCTTGATCTGCACCGTGTCGTTCGACTGCGGGCGCACCACCGGCGCGCTCGGGCTGTCCTTCAGGGCCATCAGCTGGAAGATGAAGCCGTTCAGGTCGTTCGGCGAATGCTCGCCGTCCAGCAGCAGCCAGTCGAAACCGGCCAGGCCCAGGATCTCGGTGGTGAAGGGATTGGCCAGCGAAGACCAGCAGCCGATCTGCACTTTGCCTTCGCGAAGGTCCTGCTTGAAGCGGTTCGGGATGCCGCTGTAGGGAGTGGTATAGCTCATCGTGTTCTCCGGTTGGCGGAATCAGCGCACCAGGCAGGGGCGCTTGTTATCGAAGGTCCAGTTCGGGACCAGGAACTGCATGGCGGCGGCATCGTCGCGTGCGCCCACGTCATCCCCGCGAAGGCGGGGACCCAAGTTGATTCGTTTATAGGCATGATGGGCCTTGTCCAGCTCATCGAGGTCGATCTCGATGCCCAGGCCCGGCTTGGCAGGAATGCGGATCATGCCGCCTTCGATCTTCAACGGGTCTTTGGTCAGGCGCTGGCCGTCCTGCCAGATCCAGTGGGTGTCGATCGCGGTGACCTTGCCCGGCGCGGCGGCGCCGACGTGGGTGAACATCGCCAGCGAGATGTCGAAGTGGTTGTTCGAGTGCGAGCCCCAGGTCAGGCCGAACATCTCGCACAGCTGGGCCACGCGTACCGAACCCTGCATGGTCCAGAAGTGCGGGTCGGCCAGCGGGATGTCGACCGACTGCAGCTGGATCGAGTGGGCCATCTGGCGCCAGTCGGTGGCGATCATGTTGGTGGCGGTCGGCAGGCCGGTGGCGCGGCGGAACTCGGCCATCACTTCGCGGCCCGAGAAGCCGCCCTCGGCGCCGCAGGGGTCTTCGGCATAGGCCAGCACGCCGTGCTTGTCGCGGCATACGCGGATCGCTTCCTTCAGCGACCAGGCGCCGTTGGGGTCGAGGGTGATGCGGGCGTCCGGAAAGCGCTCGTGCATCGCGACGATGGCATCCATCTCTTCATCGGCGCTCAGCACGCCGCCCTTGAGCTTGAAGTCGTTGAAGCCGTAGCGTTCGCGCGCCGCTTCGCACAGGCGCACCACCGCTTCCGGCGTCAAGGCTTCCTCGTTACGCAGGCGGAACCAGGCGTCGCCGGCATCCGGCTCGCTGCGGTAGTTCAGGTTCGTCTTGTTGCGGTCGCCGACATAGAAAAGGTAGCCCAGCATCTCGACGGCATCGCGCTGCATGCCTTCGCCCAGCAGTGCGGCGACCGGCACGTTCATGAACTGGCCCAGCAGGTCGAGCAGGCTCGATTCCACCGCGGTGACGGCGTGGATGGTGGTGCGCAGGTCGAAGGTCTGGTTGCCGCGCCCGCCCACATCGCGGTCCGCGAAGGTCTTGCGCATCGCATTCAGGATGTTGTTGTACTCGCCCAGCGTCTTGCCGACGATGAGGGGTTTGGCATCCTCGATGGTCTGGCGGATCTTCTCGCCGCCCGGGACTTCGCCCAGGCCGGTGTTGCCGGCGCTGTCCGAGATCAGCACGATGTTGCGGGTGAACCAGGGGCCGTGGGCGCCCGACAGGTTCAGCAGCATGCTGTCCTGGCCGGCGACGGGGACGACGCGCAGGTCGGTGATGACGGGCGCGCCCGAAATGGTGGTGGTCATGTTTGCTTCCTTTGGTGCTTGACGATTTACTTGGCGATCAGCGATTTGGACAGGGCCACGCGCTTGATGTCGCCGACGATGAACAGGTAGCAGAAGATCGCCAGTGCGGCGTTGGCGCCGACGTAGACCAGCGCGCCGGCAAAGGAGCCGGTGCCCTGCACGATGTAGCCGATGACGATAGGCGTCGTGATGCCGGCGGTGTTGCCGAAGGTGTTGAACAGCGCGCCCGACAGGCCGCCGGCTTCTTTCGGCGAGGTGTCCGAGACCACCGCCCAGCCCAGCGCGCCGACGCCCTTGCCGAAGAAGGCCAGCGACATCACGGCGACCACCACCATGTCGGTATCGATGTAGTTACAGGCGATCATGCTCATCGACATCAGCATGCCGATCACGATCGGCACCTTGCGCGACACCGACAGCGAATAGCCGGACTTGGCCAGGCGGTCCGACAGCCAGCCGCCGAACACGCCGCCGAGGAAGCCGGCGATGGCAGGCAGCGAAGCCACGAAGCCGGCCTTCAGGATGGTCATGTGGCGCTCCTGCACCAGGTAGACCGGGAACCAGGTCAGGAAGAAGTAGGTCAGCGTGGTGATGCAGTACTGGCCGATGTACACGCCCAGCAGCATGCGGTTGCCCAGCAGTTCCTTGATGGCGGCGAGGGTGTTGACCTGGGCCGGGGCCTTCGAAGCGCCGTCGAGGTCGACCAGGGCGCCGCCTTCCTGGATGTATTTCAGTTCGCTCTGGCTGACCGACGGGTGGTCCTTCGGCGCGTAGATGGTCTTGAGCCAGACGAAGGCCACCAGGATGCCCAGCGCACCCATTACGTAGAACACGCTCTGCCAGCCGTAGCTGTGCACCAGCCAGCCCATGATGGGCGCGAACAGCACGGTGGCGAAGTACTGCGCCGAGTTGAAGATGGCGGCGGCCAGGCCACGCTCGTTGGTCGGGAACCAGGCCGAAGTAATGCGGCTGTTGCCGGGGAAGGAGGGCGCTTCGGCGGCGCCGACCAGCAGGCGCAGCGCGAACAGCAGGGCGACCGCGGCGCCGCCGGTCACGAAGCCGGCGGCGCCGGTGAACAGCGTGAAGACCGACCACAGGAAGATGCTGAAGAAGTAGGTGATCTTCGAGCCGAAGCGGTCCAGCAGCCAGCCGCCCGGCAGCTGGGCCAGCACGTAGGACCAGGCGAAGGCCGAGAACACGAAGCCCATCTGCACGGCGTCAAGGCCGAGCGCCTTCTTGATTTCGGGGCCGGCGATCGAGATCGTGGCGCGGTCGGCGTAGTTGATGGTGGTGACGGCGAACAGAATGGCGAGAATCATCCAGCGGGTGCGGGTCTGCACCTTGGCAGCGCTGGCTGCATTGATGGCTTGTGCTTGTTCCACAAGTGTCTCCTGATGTCGTTTGAGTGTCCCCCGCCTGGGGCTGGGGTGCTGTCATTTCGTGTTCTTATGACAGGTATAGTAGAACGCCATTCATGCTCAAACAAACCAATGACTGTCTTGATCGATTCAAGAATTGGATCGCTGATCCGTGGCGAAGCTCTGCATGAAGGCAGGCAGGATGTCGCGCCGGAATATCTCGAGGATGGGGTTGCCGTTGTCGCGGCGGTAGGCACAGACGGTCTGTACCGGCGCCGGCGGATCGGTCTGCATCGTGCGCAGCACCACGCCGCGCAGTTGCAGGCGCGCCGCCGCGGTCGGTATCAGCGCCACGCCGACCCCCGAGCTGACCAGGGCCAGCATGGTGTGGATCTGGCCGATGTGCTCGACCACGTCGGGCGTCACGCCGGCGGCGTCGAAGCAGTTGTTCAGCAGCTGGTAGAAGTAACGCGCCTCGTAGGGCGAATACATCAGGAAGGGTTTATTGTGCACGCAGGCCAGGGTCGGCTTGTCCGGCCAGTCGGCCGCCTCGCGCTCGGGGATCGCCAGCATCAGCGGCTCGGTGGCCAGCAGCACGGTCTCGAGTTCGCCGTGGCGCGCGTGCGGGCGCATCAGGCCGATGTCGAGCTGGCCGCTGTCCAAGCCCTCCAGCTGCGAGGTCGTGACCAGTTCCTTGAGGGTGAGCGAGATGCCGGGAGCGCGCTCGCGCAGGCGCCGCACCAGGTCGGGCAGCAGGCCGTAGCCGAAGGCGGCGGTGAAGCCGATCGCCAGCGCGCCTTGCTCGCCCTTGGCCACGCGGCGCGCCGTCACCACGGCCTCGTCGGCCATGCGCAGGATGCGCGCCGCCTCCGGAAAGAAGGCCTTGCCGGCCGCCGTCAGGCGCACACCGCGGCTACTGCGGTCCAGCAGGCGGGTGCCGACGTGGTGTTCGAGCAGCTGGATCTGCCGGGAGAGCGGCGGCTGCGTCATGTTCAGGCGCTCGGCAGCGCGCCCGAAGTGCAGTTCTTCCGCGACCGCGACGAAGCAGCGGACCTGGCTGATCTCGAACATCGACTCTCCATGGTTTAGAAGGTGTGGCGGATACCGAGGTTGTAGCCGGTGTTGCCGGTGCCGGATTCGGTATTGTTCGCCACAGTGTAGCCTGCGCCGTTGCGGTTATCGATATGGGCGTAGGCGGCGTACAAGCCGGTGCGCTTGGACAGGTTGACCAGGTAGCCGATGCCCCAGGCATTCGCGTCCTGGTTGAAGGCGGTGCGGTCGTCCTTGTGCATTACCGAGAACATCAGGTTGCCGGGGCCGACCGGCGCGGACAGGCCGAGCAGGACGTCGCGGCCGTCCGTCGACGGGGTCGGCTTCACGCCGCCGTAGGGATTGTTGCTGTTGCCCAGGGTGGCGCTGTTGAAGCCCTTGTCGATGCCGTAGATGGCGTGCAGCTTGAAGGCCGGGAACTGGTAAGTGGCCGCCAGCAGGGTGTTACGTCCCAGCGTGCGGCTGACGGCCGGCGTGGTCGCGGTGGCGGCGGCATCCGTGTTCTTGGCGTTGTACGCCAGGCGCAGCGCCAGCGGCCCTTTCGCATAGCCGACCGCGCCGCCGAACTGGCGCCCGGTCGAGAAGCTGCTCTGCTCCCCGGCGGCATAGGCCAGCTCGCCGTCGAAGCCGTTCACCTTCGGCGATTTATAGGTGATCGTATTGCTGGTGCGGACGTTGCTGCCGTTGTCGGGGAAGAGGTTCTTCGAGGTGCCCGCATAACCGGTGCCGAAGGGATCGAAGGCGACCATGGCCAGGTGCCAGGGCGTGTACTGGCGGCCCAGCGCGACCTCGCCGAAGCCGCCGCGCAGGCCGACGAAGGCCTGGCGGTTGAAGATGGTGTTGGTGGCGTCGAGTTCGCCGGTGTCGATCTTGGCGCCGGTCTCCAGCGTGAAGAAGGCGGACAGGCCGTTGCCGAGATCCTCGGTGCCGCGGAAGCCGATGCGCGAAGCCGAGGCCGCGCCGCTGGTGATCTTGGTCGACGGGCTGGCGGTGCCGCCATGCTCGCTCACGATGGCGGCGTCCATGATGCCGTAGATGTTCACCTGGGTCTGGGCTTGTACTGCGCCTGCTGCCATGGCGTTCGCGGCGAGGCCGATGATCAATGCTGCCTTTTTCATGCTTGTCTCCTGCTTGTTGTGATGGGTAGGGGCGTGCGCCGGCCGCACCGGTTTTTGAAGGCCGGCGCAGCAGGCTGCGAATCGAAAAGGACGGCTTACGTCACTGGGGCCGGATTGAACAGCGCCAGCGCGTTATGCAGGCGCCAGTGCTCGGCCCAGGTCTTCTTGCGGCCGCTGGCGACGTCGAGGATGAAGTGGAACAGTTCCCAGCCGACGTCCGGAATCGTCGCTTCGCCGGTGGCGATGCGGCCGGCGTTGATGTCCATGAGGTCGTGCCAGCGCCGCGCCAGGTCGTCGCGGGTGGCGACCTTCACCACCGGCACCGCCGCCAGGCCGTAGGGCGTGCCGCGGCCGGTGGTGAACACGTGGACGTTCATGCCGGCCGCGAGCTGCAGCGTGCCGCAGATGAAATCGCTGGCCGGGGTGGCGGCGTAGATCAGGCCCTTCTGTTCGAGCTTCTGGCCAGGCGACAGCACGCCCGAGATCGGGGCCGTGCCCGACTTGATGATCGAGCCCATCGCCTTTTCGGTGATGTTGGCCAGGCCGCCTTTCTTGTTGCCGGGCGTGGTGTTGGCGCTGCGGTCGACGCCGCCTCTTTTCAGGTATTCGTCGTACCAGGCCATCTCGCGGATCATGGCCTGGGCCACGTCCTCGTCGACGGCGCGCGCGGTCAGCTGGTCGATGCCGTCGCGGACCTCGGTCACTTCCGAGAACATCACGGCGGCGCCGGCGCGCACCAGCAGGTCGCTGGCAAAGCCGACCGCCGGGTTCGCGGTTACGCCCGAGAAGGCGTCGCTGCCGCCACACTGCACGCCGACGATCAGGTCGGCGGCAGGGCAGGTTTCGCGCTTGCGGGCGTTCAGTTCCATCAGGTGGCGCTCGGCGGTGTCCATGATGGATTCGATCATGGAGCCGAAGCCGACGTGGGCGTTGTCCTGCAGGCAGACGTGGTCGGGACCGGCAACGTCGCGGATGGGCAGAGCGCCGGCCGGGAACAGGCGCGCCGGCTGCAGCTTTTCGCAGCCCAGGCTGACCAGCATGGCGCGGCCGCCGAAGTTCGGGTTCTTCGCGATGTTGCGCAGGGTGCGGATCGGGATCTCGGCGCCGGGCGCTTCGATGGCGACGCCGCAGCCGTAGGTGTGGTCGAGGCTGACCACATCGTCGACGTTCGGGTACTTGGGCAGCAGTTCGTCCTTGATGCGCCGGACCGCGAATTCGACCACGCCCGACACGCACTGCACCGTGGTGCTGATGGCGAGGATGTTGCGGGTGCCGACCGAGCCGTCCGGGTTGCGGTAGCCCTCGAAGGTATAACCGTCGAGCGGGGGCAGGGGTGCCGGCTTGACCGTGGCGATGGGCAGGTTGTCGAGCTCGCGCGCCGGCGGCATGCCGACCAGCGATTCCTCGACCCACTGGCCGGGCTCGATGTCGCGCAGCGCGTAGCCGATGACGACGTTGTAGCGCAGGATGGCGTCGCCTTGCGGAATGCGGCGCAGCGCCACCTTGTGGCCTTGCGGGACCTTGTCCTTCAATTCCAGGCCGTCAGGGAAGACGGTGCCGGCCGGCAGGCCGCCGTCGTTGGCGACGATGGCGACGTTGTCGTTATCGTGCATGCGGATGCTGCGTGGCGTCGCTGTATTTTGTGCGTCCATCGGTGTCTCCTGCCAGTCTTAAGTTGTCTGATGTCTTACGACCTCCGGGCCAGTATAATCAGACAACCCTGAAATAGCAATCGACATGACGCTACCTACAACAACCCGCAAACCGCGCAACCTGGCCCAGCTCGTGGTGTCCCAGCTCAGCGAGCACATCCAGAATGGCGAGCTGAAGCCCGGCGACAAGCTGCCGACCGAAACGGAGATCATGGTGGAGCAGGGCGTCAGCCGCAGCGTGGTGCGCGAGGCGATTTCGCGCATGCAGGCGGCCGGCCTGGTCGAGACACGGCACGGCATCGGCACCTTTGTATTGGCGCCGCCCGCGGTCATGGGCATCGACCCGGCCACGGTAATGACGGTGCGCGACGTGATCGCGCTGCTGGAACTGCGGATCGGCCTGGAGACCGAGGCGGCCGGGCTGGCGGCAGGGCGCCGCAGCGAGGCCCAGCTTCAGGAAGTACGTGCCGCGCTGGCGGCCCTGCAGGAGGGTGCGCGCCGCGGCGAGGACACGGTCGAGCTGGACCAGCGCTTCCACCTGGCGATCGCCCAGGCATCCGGCAACCAGTACTTCCACGCCATCCTGCAGCACCTGGGCGCGAACATCATCCCGCGCGCCCGCATCAACTCGGCGCGCCTGACCCATGCCGACCCGGTCGCCTACATGGAACAGGTCGGCCGCGAGCACGAGCAGATCGTCGACGCCATCGCGCGCAGGGATGCGGAATCGGCCCGCGCGGCGATGCGCCTGCACATCGGTAACAGCCGGGAGCGCCTGCGCAGGGCCCAGGAAGCGCTGGAAGCCGCGCAGGGTCTGGAAGCGGCTTCGACGTAAGTTGTCTGACGTCTGGGTTCAGTCCATGTCGGGATGGACGCGATTCCAGCCGTGCATCACCGCATCCTTGAATCTTTCCCAAGGCGAAATCTTCCCCGGATGCTGCGCTTCCCAGTCGGACCGCAGTTGCGGCTCGGCGGTTTCCCAGTCGTGGCTGCGGTATTTTTCGAGACGCCGCGCTTCATCGCCGAACAGGTAGGCCGGCGCGTGCTCGTCGTAGCCGCCATTGTCGGCTTCGTTTGCATAGCGTGCGTTCCAATGGGTACGGTAGTAGCTGTCGGCGTCGATGTCCGGCGCGACGCTGTCCCAGCCCTGGCGCACGGCGGCCCTCGAGGTCTCCCAGGCGCCGGCGCCGGCCGTGTGCTGTTCCCAGGCGTTTTTCAGGTCGGTCTCGACTTCGTCCCAGGAACGGTTGCGGTACTTGTCGCTGGCATGCATGTCCTGCCCAAAGCGGTAGGCGGTGTTGTCGTTCATCGCTTCCTCGATGTTGTCATGAATGCCACAAGCATACGCCGAATCGCAGTATCTCGCCCACAGCCTGTGCTATGGTGCGGCGCATGACCTGGATCATCACCAAATACCTCATCACGGCCGGCCTGGTGGTCGCCGTCTCCGAATTCGCCAAGCGCAGCGACAAACTGGGCGCGCTGATCGCCGCGCTGCCGCTGGTGACCGTGCTGACCCTGATCTGGCTGCACGTGGAAAAGCAGCCGGCGGACAAACTGGCGAATCATGCCTGGTACACCTTCTGGTACGTAGTGCCGACCCTGCCGATGTTCCTGGTGTTCCCCTCGCTGCTGGCGCGCTGGGGCTTCTGGCCGGCGCTCGGCATCGGCGTCGTGCTGACCGTTGCCTGCTTCGCGCTGTTCGCAATGCTGGTGAAGCGCTTCGGCATCGTGCTCATGTAAGCGTCGTCCGGCTAGGCTTCGGGCCGCTCCAATGCATGCCGTGCATAATCGAGGGCGTCGGCCAGCACCTCGTACTGGTAGGCGCCATAGCGAAAGTGACCATGTTCGTAGACGATACCGAAGCGCGTCATCTGGGCCGCTTCCGCGAACGTCGGCGCCTGCCATTCTTCCCAGTGAAGGGGCAGGGGCTCTTCATGGAATCCAGGCCTGCCCCGGTCCACTGTGGCATAGGTGATCGCGTCCTGTAACCGATCGTAGCGGTATTGTCGGTAATGGTAGGCCCGGCCATCGAACCAGATGCCCAGTCCTGGTTCCACGAGCGGCGGCGCCGACGACCTATGTATGGTGTGCATGCTGTCCTCCATAATGAATGTCCGGCTCAGCTACAGACGCCGGCGCCGAGCATTGCCTGCATCCGTGCCGCATCGACCGGACGGCTGAACCAGTAGCCCTGGCCTTCGTTGCACTCGTGGGCCTTGAGGAAATCAAACTGTTCCTCGGCCTCGACGCCTTCGGCGATGACGCGCTGGCGCAGGTTCTTGCCCATGCCGATGACGGCACTGACGATGGCGCCGTTGCCGTTCATGCCGGTATCGATCGCCTTGACGAAGGACTGGTCGATCTTCAGTACATCGATCGAGAATTGGCTCAGATAGCTCAGGCTCGAGTAGCCGGTGCCGAAGTCGTCCACGGCGATCTGCACGCCCAAGGCCTTGAGCCGGGCCAGCAGGCCGGCACTGGCGGCCACGTCGCGCATCAGGACGCTTTCGGTCAGTTCGAGCTGCAGGCATGAGGGATCGACGCCGGTGCTGTCGAATATCGCCAAAAGCTCCGTGAAAAAATCCCGATGGCGGAATTCCAGCGCCGATACGTTCACCGCGACCGACACCTTGGGAATCCCTGCAGTGCACCAGTGCACCGCCTGTGTACAGGCTTCGCGCAATACCCACCGCCCGATGGGGACGATCAGGCCGCATTCCTCGGCAATCGAAATGAAGCGTTCCGGCAGCACCAGTCCCCATTCCGGATGCTGCCAGCGCAGCAGGGCTTCGACGCCGCTGATGCGGCCGCTGTCCAGTTCCACCTTGGGCTGGTAATGCAGGACGAATTCGCCGCGCTCGATCGCCCGGCGCAGGTTGCTTTCGATGCGCTGCCGCTCGACGGCGCGCGTGTTCATGTCCTGGCGGAAAAACTGGTAATTGTTGCGCCCGCGCTCCTTGGCGTGGTACATCGCCGTGTCCGCATTCTTGATCAGGGCGGTGGCGTCCACGCCATCGGGCGGAAAGACGCTGATGCCGATACTGGTCGAGGTGTGCAACTCGTGCCCGTCGACCTGGAAGGGCGTCGACAGCGCAAGCAGGATCTTTTCTGCCGCCAGGGCCGCATCTTCCGGATGCCGCTCGTCGGCCAGCAGGATCACGAACTCGTCGCCGCCATGGCGGCTGACCGTGTCGGACGTGCGGACGCAGCCGAGCAGGCGTTCAGAGACGCCTTGCAGCAGGCGGTCGCCGATGGCGTGGCCCAGCGAATCGTTGATGTGCTTGAACTTGTCGAGGTCGAGGAACAGCAGGACCGGGTTGGTCTCGCTGCGCCGGGCTAGGGCGATGGCTTGGCCGATGCGGTCGTTCAGCAGGACCCGGTTGGGCAGGCCGGTGAGGAAATCGTGCTGGGCCAGGTGCCGCATCTTCGCGGTCAGCGCCACGGTGCTGGAAATGTCGCGGAACACCATCACCGCACCCGCGAGCTGGCCATTCCAGTCGTGGATCGGCGCGGCCGAGTCTTCGATGGGAATGCGGCGGCCGTCGCGGCAGACGAGAACGGCTTCGCCGCTCAAGTCCAGCGGGCGGTCGCTCTGCAGCACATATTCCACCGGGTTGACGATCCGGCGTTCGGTGACATTGTCGACGATGTCGAGAACGTCGGCGATGGGCTGTCCACGCGCCTCTTCCCGCCGCCACCCGGTGATCAGCTCGGCGGAAACGTTCAGGTAATCGACACGGCCCAGCATGTCGGTGGAAATGACCGCGTCGCCAATCGAATTGAGGGTAATTTCAGCGCGTGCCCGGAGTACGAACAATCCTTGCTCGACTTTCATGCGCTCGATGATGTTGCACAGGGCTTGCGGCACCAGGTAATTGTCGAAGTAGCCCTTCGACAGCCAGCCCTGGGCGCCGCGCCGGACCGCTTCCTTGGCATCGGCTTCGTTGTCGAGCGTGCACAGGGTCATGATGGGCATGTGGGGCGCGGCCGCGTTCAGGCGGTCGAAGCCTTCCAGGCCCTGGCTGTCCGGCAGGTCGAGGTCGACCAGGATCGCATCGATGCCGCCCTTTTGAAGCCGGCGCAGGCCTGTTGCCAGGCTGGGTGCGCGCACCGTCGTGAAGGGGCCGTCGCTGGCTTCGCCAAGGGCATGTTTCAGCATGCCGCTGTCCTCCGCGCTCGAGGATATGATGAGGACTCGATTGGCCACGTTGTCTCCCGCTGAACCCATTCTATTGGATTCGGGCGTGGTCCGTATGTTCCGTAGTACTTCAGGCTGCTGGCTTGTCCATCTTCGGCAGCAGCGCGGCCAGGATGCCCAGCAGCGGCAGGAAGGACGCGATGCGGTAGACCTGTTCGATGCCGGCCACGTCGGCGACATGGCCCATCGCCGCGGCGCCGATGCCGCTGACGCCGAACATCAGGCTGAAGAAAATTCCGGCGATCATGCCGACCTTGCCCGGCACCAGCTCACGGCCGGCCTGGTCGTCGCCGTGTCCGAATTCGCCAAGCGCAGCGACAGGCTGGGCGCTCTGATCGCGTCCCTGCCGCTGGTCACCGTGCTGACCCTGATCTGGCTGCACGTGGAAAAGCCGCCGGCGGACAAGCTGGCGAATCACGCCTGGTACACCTTCTGGTACGTGGTCCCGACCCTGCCGATGTCCCTGGTGTTTCCCTCACTACTGGCGCGCTGGGGCTTCTGGCCGGCGCTCGACATCTGCGTGGTGCTGACCGTCGCCTACTTTGCGCTGTTCGCGCTGCTGGTGAAGCGCTTCGGCATCGCACTGATGTGAAGGCGGCCGCCTAGCGCGACGCCTTGTCGAGCGCCTCGCGCAATTCCTGGATCGTGAACGGCAGGGGAAGATAGGCATCGGCGCCGTCGAAGCCGGCCATTGCACGTTCCCCAGGCCGTACGGCGACGATCTTCATCGATGACTGCAGGCGCCTGGCCAGGTTGGCCAGGGTCTCGTTGTAGGTTGTGCGGTGGCCCGTGCCGACGAACATGACGTCGAAATGAATGCTCGCCAACAGCTTGGTCGCCTGATGCAGATCGCGCGCGACCATCGGCAGGTAGCCGACAAGGCTCAGCATTTCACATACGGACTGACGAATGAGACTGTTTTCCTCCACCACGAAAGCATGTCTTGCCATTTTCGGTTCCTGAAAGCTTTTGGCTATCGTAGCTTTCAGGTGCCCAGCAATTGTGCAAGCGTGCGCCTACCCTCGATGTCGGACGATGCGCACAGTCAGGCTCGTGCTTTCTCCATTTTCGGCAGCAGCGCCGCCAGAATCCCCAGCAGCGGCAGGAAGGACGCGATGCGGTAGACCCGCTCGATGCCGGCGACGTCGGCGATATGGCCCATGGCCGCGGCGCCGATGCCGCTGACGCCGAACATCAGGCCGAAGAAGATCCCGGCGATCATGCCGACCTTGCCCGGCACCAGCTCCTGGGCGAACACCACGATGGCCGAGAAGGCCGAGGACATCACCAGGCCGATCACCACTGACAGCACCGCAGTCAAGCCCAGGCTGGCATAGGGCAGGGCCAGCGTGAACGGCGCCGCGCCCAGGATCGAAACCCAGATCACGCGCTTGCGGCCGATGCGGTCGCCGATCGGGCCGCCGGCGAAGGTACCGATCGCCACCGACGCCAGGAACAGGAACAGATACATCTGCGCAGTGCCGACCGGCACGTGGAACTTTTCAATAAGGAAGAACGTGTAGTAGCTCGACAGGCTGGCCATGTAGATGTACTTCGAGAACACCAGCATCGCCAGCACGGCCAGCGCGCGGATCACCTGCTTGCGCGGCAGCGGCTGGCCGGCGTGCGTGGCTGCCTTCTTCGTCGCGTTCTTGAGGTGGCTGCCGTACCAGCGGCTCACGCCCACCAATACCAGCACCGCCAGCACGACCAGGATCGCGCACCAGGCGAACTTGCCGTGGCCGCGGCCGACCAGGATCGCCGCCGCCAGCAGCGGGCCGAGCGCCGAGCCGAGATTGCCGCCGACTTGGAACAACGACTGCGCGAAGCCGAAGCGTCCGCCCGAGGCCAGGCGCGCCACGCGCGAGGCTTCCGGGTGGAAGGTCGAGGAGCCGACGCCGATCATGCCCGCGCCCAGCAGCAGCATGCCGAAGCTGCCCGCCATCGACAGCAGCGCCACGCCGAGCAGGGTCATGCACATGCCGACCGGCAGCAGGAAGGGAATCGGGTGCTTGTCCGTGTACAGGCCGATCCAGGGTTGCAGCAGCGAAGCCGTGCACTGGAAAGTCAGGGTGATCAGGCCGACCTGCGCGAAGCTGAGCGCGAACTCCTGCTTGAGCAGCGGGTAGATCGCCGGCAGCGCGGCCTGTACGCAATCGTTGAGCAGGTGGACGAAGGCGACCGAGAACAGGATCTGCAGGACGGTGCCGGATGCCGCGGCCTTGGCTGGCGCGGAAGTGGAGGACGTGGTCATGGCAAGGACGAATCTGGAAAGCCTGTCAGTGTAATATCGACGATCCGAACGCCTATTCCATTTTTCGTCGCCAAAGTGACACTCACGCTTTCTCCCGACTACCGCCAACGCTTCCAGACTTTGCCGCGCAGCGTGACCGCGGTCCGCAACGACGCCAGTCACGGGCACACCATCGAAGCCCACAGCCACCCGTGGGTGCAGCTGCTGTACGCCAGCGACGGCGTGATGCGGGTGCGCACCGAGCTCGGCGTCTGGATCATCCCGCCGCGCCGCGCGCTGCTGATCGCGCCCGGCGTGCTGCACGAAGTGACCATGCTCAGCCAGGTCAACATGCGCGCTCTCTACATCGATGCGCAGGCGACCGGCGCCATGGCGGAAGACTGCAGGGTGCTGGAAGTCAGCCCGTTGCTGCGCGAACTGATCCTGGCGCTGGCGGCCGAACCGCTCGACTATCCGGTCGAGGGCCGCGGCGGCGACCTGGCGCGCCTGATCCTGTCCGAACTGGCGGCGATGCAGACGGTGCCGATCGCCGTGCCCTGGCCGCGCGACCGCCGCCTGCAGGCGCTGTGCACCGAGATCATGGCCCGGCCCGGCAACCCGCGCCGGCTGGACGACCTGGCCCTGGACGCCGGCGCCAGCGCGCGCACCTTGATCCGCCTGTTCCCGAAGGAGACCGGCCTGCATTACCGCCAGTGGGTGCAGCAGGTGCACCTCGCGCACGCCTTCGAGATGCTGGCGCGCGGCGAAAGCGTGGGCGCAGTGGCGCGGGCACTGGGCTATGCGAGCCCAAGCGCGTTCACGAGCATGTTCCGGAGATTGCTGGGCAGGACGCCGCAGCATTATGTGGCTGAGTGGAAGGGAAGATAGTCGCCGGGGAAGCCGCCGGCCGGGGGAGGAGTGGCACTGTCGCACTTGCATGCAGCAGTACCTCACGGCCAGCGGCGCTGATTACGATAAGCGCGTTGTCAAACAGGAGATTTGCGCGGGATCAAGCTCACCCCTCGTCGCCCCCGCGCAGGCGGGGGTCCAAGTTATTTCAGCTCAACGCGCCGGATATTCCGCCGCCATTCATCCAGCGACTGCACGGTATCGGTTTCCGCATCCTCGACCAGGATGTCCTTGCCCGTCTTCGCGACCAGGAAGCTGGCGCGGCGGTGCACGTTCTGCTTGCGGTTTTCCACGAAGCTGAGCTGGTAGTAGGGCTTGCCCTCGATGACGCGCGGGGTTGGATCGTCCTCGATCACGGCGCCGTGCACCTTGCCGTGCGAGCTCTTCTCGATCTCTTCCGACCAGGCCTTCAGCTCCGGCAGCGCCATCAGCTGGGCGATGGCCTGCTCGCGCGTGCGCGCCGGCTCGGCAGGGGCGGGCGCAGCGGCCGGCTTGGGCGGCGGCGTTTCCTCGCGCTTGCAGGCGGTGAGAGCGCACAGGGCGAGGACGGTAGCGCCGAGCAGGCGGGCAGGATGTGTAGACATGGCAGAGTGCGAGTGGACCAAGAAACCAGTCTACACCCAGCATAGTCTTACGGCAACTTGCGGCAGCCCGGGATCAGAACACGTCGAGCGTCGGGAAGGCGGCCTGCGCGCGGATGCAGTCCCACAGGTAGATGGCAAAGCCGGGGTCGCCGGTCCACAGCGAATAGCGTCCCCGGCCGTAGCGGGCAGCATCGCGTTCCACTTGCCCGATGCCGTGCATGACGAAGGCGCGCGCCCGCTCGAGCCAGCGCGGGTCGCCGGTGCGCCGGTACAGCACCAGGAACGCGTAGCCGTTGCCGCCGGTGCCGTGGCACAGGTTCGATCCCTTCGCGAGCGGCCCGGCCGCCCAGGTGGCTTCGCCGGCCGCCGCCAGCAGGTCGTCGAGTTCGTCGCCGGGAAAGCCTGCCAGGCAGATCACGAAGCCCGGCGCGCCATGGCAGAACTGCAGCAGCTTCTTGTCCGCTTCGCGCTGGGTGCCGAACAGCTGCGGGCGCCAGTTGGCCTGGCCGTTCTCGAAGGTGGCGGTGCGGCGCACCGTGTTGGCGATGCAGCGCCGCCAGGCGTCCCAGTCTTCCTCGCCGAGCAGATGGCGGCCGCGGATCAGCGGTACGGCCGCAGCGACGAAACCGTGGACCGCGTCGAGGTAGGTCGAGCGGCTGCCGTAGAGTTGCTGGGTCCAATAGGCGCAGCCATGCTGCTCGGACCATTCGAGCTGTTGCCATAGCGTGGCGGCGGTAGCACAGAACAATTCGGCCCAGGCGGCGTCGCCCGTGCGCTCATGTAGGAAGAGGGCGGCAAGCAGGGTGCCGGGCGCGCCCCACATCAGCTCGCGCGCCGGATGATCAGTGTTGCCGGCGATGAGTTCATGCAGCGCCTGTGCATGTCCGGCGCCGGGATCGCGCGCGAGGGCCATCATCCGTATCGGCGTGTCGCCCATCAGGAAGGAAGCGCGTTCTTTCTCCAATCCCTGGCTGCCGAGCCAGCCGCGGTTGGCCGCCAGCAGATCCTCGCAGCCCGCCAGGTAATCGCGCGCCAGCCGCACTGCGCCGGCATCCTGCAGATAGTGCAGGGCCCAGACGACGCCGGCGGCGCCATGGTACATCGGCGTTTCGACCGCTTCGGCATCGTCGCCTTCCTGGTCGAGCGGATGCACCGGCCACCAGCGCTGCGCATCGAAGCGGGCTTCGGTGTCCGCGACGATATCGTGGATGGCGCGCCTGGCACGGGCTTCGTCCCAGGCGAGCGGCGTTAGGACTTCATGGCGGGCGGGGTCGTGGAGCATGGGCGCAATTTTACTCGCCCATTTCCTCCTTCAGCGACGCCATGTCGATCACGTAGCGGAAGCGCACGTCGCCCTGTTCGACTTTCTTGTACGCGTCGTTGATGTCCTGCATGCGGATCATCTCGATCTCCGGCCCGATGTTGTGCTGGGCGCAGAAGTCCAGCACCTCCTGGGTCTCGGCCAGGTTGCCGATCAGCGAACCGGCGACGGTGCGGCGCTTGAACGCCACCTGCATGTTATCGACCGGCGCCATCGGCTCCAGCGCGCCGACCAGCACCAGCGCGGCGTTCCGCTTGAGCAGCTGGACATAGTTGTTGATGTCGTGCTTTTCCGGCACCGTCGACAGCATGAAGTCGAAGCTGGCCTCGAGATCCTTCAGCGCGGTCTTGTCGTCCTCGATGACGGCGTCGAAGCCCAGCTTCTGCGCTTCCTCGATCTTCTCCTTGGTGCGCGTGAACATCGTCACTTCGGCGCCCATTGCCTTGGCGATCTTGGCCGCCATGTGGCCCAGGCCGCCCATACCGATGATGCCGACCTTGTCGCCGGCCTTCACGCCCCAGTGCTTGAGCGGCGAATAGGTGGTCACGCCGGCGCACAGGATGGGCGCGGCCACTTCGGGCTTCAAGGCTGCCGGAATCTTCAGCACGAAGTCTTCCTTGACGACCAGCATGTTGGAATAGCCGCCGAAGGTGTTATCAACGCCGTAGATGTTCTCGCCGACCTTGCTCTTCGGCTGCATCGGGCCGTTGTAGGTGGCCAGCCAGCTGTTCGGCGCCATGCAGTAGTTCTGGTCGCCGCAGCTGCAGGCTTCGCACTGGCCGCAGCTGTCGATCATGCAGCCGACGCCGACCAGGTCGCCCACCGCATGCTTGCGCACCGCCGGCCCGACCTTGGTCACGCGCCCGACGATCTCGTGTCCCGGCACGCAGGGATAGACCGTGTTGTGCCACTCGTTCTTGACCTGGTGGATGTCCGAGTGGCAGACGCCGCAGTACAGCACCTCGATCTCGACTTCGTGCGCCTTGGCATCTTCGCGCTCGAATTCGTATTTCTTCAGGCGGCTGAACGAGTGCTTCGCCGCGTAACCGGTGACCTTGATCATGTTCCCTCCCATATGAAAAGTTCGTGAACATTAGGGGAGGGCAGAGCGCACGTCTGTTAGCGAGCGCGCTTAAATTCGTCAAATTCTCAGAAGGCTTCCCACTCCGGCTCGGCGGCTGCGCCGGCAGGCTTGCGCTTCGACGGCGCCGCCGGCGTTGGCAGGGCGGTGCGCTGCGGCGTCACCATCCTGGCTGGCGCAGGCGCGCTGCCGCTCGCCAGCCTGAAGGTGCCGACCAGCTCGGACAGCTTGGCAGCCTGCTCCTGCATCGACTGCGAGGCGGCGCTGGCTTCCTCGACCAGGGCGGCGTTCTGCTGGGTTACTTCGTCCATTTGAGAAATGGCCTGGTTCACCTGTTCGATGCCACTGCTCTGTTCGCGGCTGGCGGCGGAGATCTCGCCCATGATATCGGCCATGCTCTTCACACGCACGACGATGTCGTCCATGCTGCTGCCGGCCTGGCCGACCAGTGCCGAACCGGCGCCGATCTTCTGGACCGAATCGTCGATCAGCAGTTTGATTTCCTTGGCCGCCGAGCCGGCGCGGTGCGCCAGATTGCGCACTTCGCCGGCAACCACCGCGAAACCGCGGCCCTGTTCGCCTGCGCGCGCCGCTTCCACCGCGGCGTTCAGTGCCAGGATGTTGGTCTGGAAGGCGATGCCATCGATGACCGAGATGATGTCGACGATCTTCTTTGCCGCTTCGGTGATGGCGCCCATCGTGTCGATCACTTCGGCAACGATCTGCCCGCCCTGCTGCGCCGCTTCGGATGCCGATACCGCCATCGTGCTGGCCTGCTGGGCGTTCTCGGCATTCTGGCGCACGGTCGAGGTCAGCTCCTCCATCGAAGAGGCAGTTTCCTCCAGCGCACCGGCCTGCTGTTCGGTACGTGCCGACAGGTCGAGGTTGCCGCTCGAGACTTGGGCGGCGGCGGTGGCAATGGTGTCGGTGCCGCTGCGTACTTCGCTGACGATGGCCGCCAGGCGGTCGCGCATCTCGCGCATGGCCAGCATCATGCTGCCGCGATCCTGCGGCTTGACCGGCACATCGACGCCGAGGTCGCCTGCGGCGATGGCGGCGGCGACCCGTGCGGCTTCGGCTGGCTCGCCGCCCAGCTGCTTGAGCAGCGCGCGGGTGACCATGGTAGCGGCGGCGATGCCGACCGCAATCGCGATGGCGCTGAACAGCAGCATCAGGGTGACGGCGGTGTGGTAGGCATTGGCGGCGTCGCGGGCAGCGTCGTCGTTCAGCTTTTCTTCCCACTTCGAGAGGTTGTTCAAGGTGTCGAGCCAGGCAGCCTGCGCCGGGTCGACCTTGTTCATCATCAGCGCGTTCGTCTCTTCCATCTTGTTGGCAAGGCCGAGCTTTTCCGCCTCGGCCATCAAGGGCAGGGCTGCTGCTTCCTGCTCCTGCAGCTTCGAGAAGAAGGATTTCTCTTCCGGTGTCGTCGTCGGGTCTTCGAAGGTCTTGCCGAGTCTCGCTTTGGCGTCGGCATAAGCCGCTTCCAGCTTGCGGATGCGCTGTGCTTCTGCGTTCATTTTGGCGTCGTCGGTCAGGATGGCCAGGTTGCGCAAGGCGACCATGCGGTCGGTGACACTGTCCTGCATCCTGGCTGCCAGGCTGATCTGAACGTTGTTGACGTCGGTAATCGTGCTGGTGCGGTCCTGCATTTCCTTCATCTTGAGCAAGCCAACGCCGACCGTGACGATGAGCAGGAAAATGACCAGTGCATAGCCGAGGGCAAGCCGGGTGCCGACCTTGAGATTTTGGATGTTCATGTGGGTGCCGATGCGGAACGAAACAAGGGAAGTTGCGCAGGAACTGGGCGCAAGGATGACTGTTGTTACAGTGCTGTATGCACAGTATAGAGTGATCTTGCTTTGTGGCAACCAAATTGTAGCGCGAGTGTTGCGCCGATGCCGAATCGGTGCCCAGACTCAATCGAGCCTGTCGGTATCCGCATCCGTCGGCAAGGGCCGGCCAAGGAATTTCAGCCACAGGAAACCGATCACGCCGGCTGTCAGCGAAGCCAGCAGAATCGCGATCTTCGATGCCGTGACCGCATCGGCCTGGCCCGGGAAGGCGAGGTTGGTGATGAAGATCGACATGGTAAAGCCGATTCCGCCCAACATCCCCGCGCCCAGCACGTGGCGCCAGGACAGGTCGAGCGGCAATCTGCACAGGCCGAGGGCGACCGCGGCAAAGCTGAACAGGAAGATGCCGAGCGGCTTGCCCAGCACCAGGCCGCCGACGATGCCGAGGCTGTTGGACGAGGCCAGTTCCGTGGCCCAGCCGGCGCCGATCACGATGCCCGTATTCGCCAGGGCGAACAAGGGAAGGATGAAGAAGGAAGTCGGCGCGTGCAGCACGTGCTCGAGCCGGTGCGATGGCGATTCCTCGTCGTCCTGCCGCGCCGAATAGGGGATGGCGAAGGCAAGCAGGACGCCGGCGATCGTGGCATGGATGCCGGACTTGAGCATCAGGAACCACATGAGCGCACCGCCCAGCAGATAGGGAAACAGCGCCATGACGCGGGCGAACCGGTTCAGGCAGACCAGCGCGCCGAACACGGCCAGGGCACCGATCAGGTAAGCGAGCTGCAGCTCGCTCGTGTAGAACACGGCGATCACCAGGATGGCGCCGAGGTCGTCGATCACGGCCAGCGCGGTCAGGAAGATCTTCAGCGAAGCCGGGACATTCTTGCCGAGCAGGGCGAGCACGCCCAGCGCAAAGGCAATGTCGGTGGCCATTGGAATTCCCATGCCGCCTTGCATCGGCGTGCCTGCATTCAGGCTGAAGTGCAGCAGGGCCGGAACGCAGATGCCACCGACCGCGGCGACAATCGGCAGCAGGGCATTGCGAAAGTCGGACAGCTCGCCGTTGTACAGTTCGCGTTCGAGTTCCAGGCCCACCATCAGGAAGAACACCGCCATCAGGCCATCGTTGATCCAGTGCTCGACACTCATGCCGGCGATCTCGTGGTGCCAGAAGCCGAGATAGCTGTCGCCCAGCGGCGAATTGGCCAGCAGTAGCGACAGCAGGGTACAGGCGATGAGAATGATGCCGCCGGCTTTTTTGGAGGCGAAAAAGCGCTGGAAAGTGTGGGACAGGGCGCGGGAAGGGGCAGATGCAGGTGTCGTCATGTGGGCAGCCGGAAACCGCGTGGCGGCCCGACCGACGCTATCCCTGCGTCACACGGACGTGTGCGCACCCAGGCCCAGTATATAACGTAACGGCGCGTATCGGCGCCGCCATGTTGTCAAAAGTGCTCAGCCGTCGAGTTGCAGCCTGTGCTGTTCGCACCAGCGGACCAGCGCCGTCCGGGTTTCGTTTTCGCGGAAGCGGTACCAGGCATCCAGCTCGCCACGCTCCTCGAGCAGCTTCGAAAAGCGGTCGTAGGGATCCTGGCGGGCAAAGATTTCCTGCACCCGTTCCCGGTCGCCGGGCAGGTGCGAACCCGCAAAGCGCTGCATCAGCGCGCGGCCCAGGCCCAATTCGCTGGCGGCAGGCACGGACACGTAGTTGCCGCCGGCTTCGCTATCGCCGATGTCGCCCATGTCGCCAGGAAGCGGCGCTTCCTCGTCCATGTACTCGTCGTTGAGCAGATGGATCATGCCGCTGTCGCGCGCGACGAGCGCGCGGGCAGAGCCTTCGCCGTCGTCGACCAGGATGGCCGCGTTTTCCAGTTCGTCCAGTTTGATTGCCGCCATCGCTCGCCTCCGGAATGAAAAAAGCCCGCGGGGCGCAAACCCCGCGGGCCTTACTTTACTACTCGGTTGGCTCGGGAGCCGTCCGGCTTGATTACATCATGCCGTCCATGCCCATGCCGCCCATGCCACCCATACCGCCCATGCCGCCGGCCGGCTTGTCTTCGACGATCTCGGAGACCATGCAGTCGGTGGTCAGCATCAGGCCGGCGATCGACGCGGCGTTCTGCAGTGCCGAGCGGGTGACCTTGGCCGGATCCAGCACGCCCATTTCGACCATGTCGCCGTAGGTGCCGTTGGCAGCGTTGTAACCGTAGTTGCCGGTGCCGTTCAGGACAGCCGAAACCACGACCGACGGCTCTTCACCGGCGTTCTGGACGATCATGCGCAGCGGCTCTTCCATGGCGCGCAGGACGATCTTGATGCCGGCGTCCTGGTCCGGGTTGTCGCCTTGCACTTGCAGTGCCGAACGGGCGCGCAGCAGGGCCACGCCGCCGCCAGGAACGATGCCTTCTTCGACGGCAGCGCGGGTAGCGTGCAGCGCGTCTTCCACGCGTGCTTTCTTCTCCTTCATTTCGACTTCGGTAGCAGCACCGACGCGGATCACGGCAACGCCGCCGGCCAGCTTGGCCACGCGCTCTTGCAGTTTTTCGCGGTCGTAGTCCGAGGTCGCTTCTTCGATCTGGACGCGGATCATCTTGACGCGTGCCTCGA
>Ga0308166_1000169_pt1 | contig 124520 bp, 120 predicted proteins | sample PhyCR2_2_FD_202137 | JGI IMG/M metagenome (GOLD analysis project Ga0308166, IMG submission 202137) | Phyllosphere microbial communities from UC Gill Tract Community Farm, Albany, California, United States - DLSLCC.R2 | ecosystem: Host-associated > Plants > Phyllosphere > Unclassified | place...
ACCTACGACGACAGCTTCACGTACGACGCACAGCGCCGCCTCGTGGCGGCCGACGGCGCCTCGGACGTGCGGTACGGACCGTACGACCCCAACGGCAACCTCTGGGGCAAGACCTGCGGCGACGAACACACGGCGTTCGGCTGCGCGGCCGGCCGCAACCGGCTCGCGAGCGTACAGGTCGACAACGGTGCGCCCGAGCCGCTGCGCTACAACGCCCGCGGACAGATGATCGCCGGCCTCGGCCGGACGCTGTCGTACGACGCGACGACCGGAATGACGATGGCGGTGCAGAACGCCGGGCAAGCGCTCCGGCTCGCCTACGGCGGCGCGCAGCAGCGCGTCGTCCGGCAGGTCGTGGGCGGCGCCACGCGCGTCGACTTCGCCGGCGCCGGCCAGGTGCCGGTGGCGAGCCTGGTCGACGGCGCCTGGGCGGTGACGGTGCGCGGCCCGATGGGATTACTCGCCTGGGTGTCGGACCGGACGTACTGGCTGCTGGCCGACACGACCCAGTCGGTGTGGGGCGTCGTGGCCGACGACGAGCTGGTCGGGGCGCGCACGTATCGGCCGTTCGGGGAGATGCGGCAGGCCTACGGCAAGGATCCGGTGCCGTACGCATTCCAGGGGCAGGGCTGGGACCCGGAGGTCGCCCTGTACGATTTCCGCGCGCGCTTCTACGATCCGGCGCTGGCCAGGTTCCTGGCGCCCGACCCGCGCCGCCAGTTCGCCAGCGGCTACGTATTCGCCAACAACAGCCCGCTGATCATCACCGATCCGACCGGCGAGATATCGGTGTGGGCGCAGGTCGGCGTTGCCGCCGCGATGGTAACGATCTTCGCGGTCGGCCTCGGCCTCACGCTGTTCACGGGCGGCGCGTCCGATGCGGCGGCGGCAACGGCCAACGGTGCGCTGCTGGGCGCGACCGGGGCCGCGGAAGGAACTGCGGCTGCGGCGGAAGGCGGAGTCGTCGCGGGCGCGACCGCCGGCGCCGCCGATGCCGGTGCGGGCGCGGCGGTGGCCGGGGCGGAGGGCACCGCGGCCGCCGGTGCCGGCGCCTCGGCCGAGGTCACGGCCGGGGTGGGCACGGCGCAGGCGGGCGCCTCGTCGTCGGCCTTTTCGTGGTCGAGCGTGGCTGGATCAACCTTGATGAGCGGCGGCTACAACGGCCTGACGTATGACCTGGCGCATGGCCGCGACTTCACCGCCTGCGGCCTGTTGGAGGCAGCAGGGATCGGCGCCGCGACGGCGTTCGTCGGCGGCGTCGCCAGCGGCGGACTCGGCGTGGCATCGGGCATGCTGACGGAAGGCATGAGCGGCGCGTCGGGATTGGCCGCCCGTACCGCGGCAGGCGCCGTGAACGGCATGATCAGTGGTGCCTTGAAGGCGGACGTGAAGACGATCCTCACCAATATGGCCCAGCACCAGCCCTGGTACCAGGGCCTGCTGCGGAGTACGCTGAGCGCGGCCGGGCAGGGCGCGCTCGGCGGCGCCGGCAAGACCCTCGGCAAAGCGGCCTGGGCCAGCACCCGCGCCACCATTTCCAACACGACCATGGAGAAGGTCACCAGCATCACCGGCAAAATCAAGTCGGCGGCGAAGAGCGACACGATGGTGGCAGGATACATTGTCGCAGGCTTTTTCCTGCCGGCCGGCTACGCGGTCTGGGGTGCGACAACGGAGTTCAAGGGCTGACGGGCGCGGTGCCGCGGCGGAACGGATCCGGATGGGTGGGGAGCGGATCGAGGACGAAGAGGTCGGACCGGCGGCGGCATAGCGGCGAGGGCGCGGCGGTGTGGCCATCGGCGCAGGAACGGGCCGGAGTCACTCGATCGCCGGTTCCCGACCGTGCCGCTTCTGCCTCCCGTGCCCGTCCAACGAAATCGACATTACCAAATATATTGTCGATTAAAATCGGCGGCCGGGCGGAAGTGCTATACTGTATAAAAACACAGCCCTTCCAGCCCGCATTTCCCATCCATGCCGAATTTTACGCCCATCGACCTAGGCCCGACGATGCCGGAAGAGATCACGACCGGCGAGAGCGCCCGCATGCACGTCACGATGTACCGGCAGGCCGACGATCCGATCACGGAAGCGACCACGGACATCGAACTGGCGCGCGAATTCATCGCCCACGGCGAACTGAGCGCGAAATCCATCCAGAACACGCAAAAGGAACTGTTCCGCTTCCTGACCTGGTGCCGCGAAGAGCCCGGCAAGACGCTCGCGCAACTGAACGTCGCCGATCTGAACGCGTACAAGGAATTCCTCAAGAATCCGCCGCCGGATTGGGTATCGAAGACGAAATGGCCGCGCACCGATCCGCGCTACCGGCCGTTCACGGGGCCGCTGTCCGACGCCAGCCGGCGCCAGGCGATGATTGCCGTCAAGGGCCTGATGGGCTTTGCCGAGCAGACCGGCTACCTGCGGCGCAATCCGGGCGCGCTCGTGCGCAACGTGCGGGCACCGTCGGCCAGCCGCATCACGCGCTACCTGACCCAGGGCGCGATCGCGCTGGCCCTGGAGACCGTCGCCAATCGCCCGGCCGACACGCCGAGCGCGTTGCGGCGCCGCGCGCGCGACCGCTTCCTGCTGGTCGCCTTCGCCCACACGGGCGCGCGCCTGAACGAGATTGTCAGCGCCTCGATGGGGTCCATCTACACCGAAGGCAACGGGCGCTGGTGGCTCGACGTCCTGGGCAAAGGCAACAAGCCGCGCCGCCTGCCGGTCCCGCCCGACATGCTCGACGCCTTCCGTGCCTACCGCCAGGCGTACGAACTCCTGCCGCAGACGGGCCGCACGGACCGCACGCCGCTCGTGCTGTCGAGCCGCAGCCGCGACCTCGCGCGCATCACGGACGAAGCGGCGTCGGAAGCGATCAAGGCAATGTTCGCAGACGCCGCCCGAGTCGCGGACGCACGTGGCGACGGCGACACCGCCGCCACGCTGCGCCACGCCTCCGCGCACTGGCTGCGCCACAGCATGCTGACCAACCACGCGAACAACGGCGTGCAACTGAAAACATTGCAGGACACGGCGGGGCACGCGAACATCGCGACGACGGCCGCTTATCTCCACAAGACCGACAACGAGCGGTATGACGAGATTATTGCGTCGGTGAACGGGCGCGGGATTCTCTGAGCAAGACGGGCTCCGGACAGGTTCTCCTGGACGGGGGTTTACTCCACCGGGGAGGGAGTCCGCCGACAGAAAGATGTGAGTGAGTTTTGACGGCGACTTCATAGGGAAAGCTGCGAAATTGGAGGACGCGACTCACGTTATTCTGTCCCGCTCCCACGACAGAATAATGTGAATATGTCTGCTTGCGACATAAATTTGTGAGTATTTCGTCCGCTACTTTACGCTCTTCCGCATGAAGTCTGGCCCGCTTCGGTGAGATGCGCTACGAGCGGGCGAACTCCGACTTCATTTTCACGCATCGTTTGATCGGCGCGGATCGACGCAAGCATCACTCGTTAGTCGCCAGTTCGCATTGGAATTTCTCCACGTGCAGCCGGCCGTCCCCAGCGACAGAAATCTGTTAGTAATCGTGCGCCCATCATTTTCCGCTTTGGTTAGCATTCGCCAGGTTACTCAGCTGTTTGCCATCGTGGACTGAACACTGTCGCAAAAGTAGTCCGACTCTCGTCCAGACTCTCACTGTTAAGGCTCAGGCCCGAACATCAGTTCGTCGCCGTCTTGCAATCGTGGAGGAAGATCGGTGAAAGGTACCAAACCATCGGGCCGGTTAGGCACTCGGCTGCGGGGCAAGCTCGCAACTGCCTACGGACTACGCGGCCACCATAACTCAGCCCTCTGGTATGTCTATAGTCCGCTTACGGACAAAGACTGGGTACTACCGAGCGAGCTATGTTTCAATCACTTCGTACTCACCGAAGCAGACTCAGCCGTTATCGACGCGGACTATTCGCCGGAACTTGATATTCCGAGCTTAGGAGCCGTCAAATTTGCCGCAATCGTTCGATATGGTGATGGCGCGGTCCAGTGGCATCATGTTTCTGGCGAACACGCCAAGCCGAATAGCGAGGCGGCCTCGCGCCTGCTTCTCCTCTCCGACGCGGCAGAGCATGCCGGTGCGCAACTGCAGTGCTTCGACGAGAGTAGCCTTTACCAACATGAGATGCGGCTCTGGAATTGGAAGCGGGCGATCTCATGGATGACTGCAGCGCGTGGCACCGCGTTGGCGCCATACATGACGGAGCTGGCTGCTTTCGTTCACCCACGCGGGACGGTGACCCTTCATGACATTGAGGAGCTTGGTTCGCGAGACCTATCTCCACTCTATGTTGCAGCGGCATTTCGACTTGTTCAGCGGGGTGACCTTTTGAGTGACCTGGAAGAATTTCCAGTTTCAGCGTCCACAACATTTGGTTTGCGAGGCTGATCATGGGCAATCGTCGGCGTCGGTGGACTTTTCGTACACTACCTCAGGAGCTGCGGGACACGCGTTTATGGCGTCAGGTTGACGTTGCTGCTCTGCCCCTTGAAGAGCGCGAACGCTTTACGCGGATGACGCGCGCAGTTGAGGCCTATATCGCGACGGGACAGCTCACTGCGATAAGCGAGGAGCAAAATATCCTCCCCGAGGAAATCATTCGAGCATTGAACCGTTGTGTTACTTGCGCCGCAGATGGCAGCATCATGGGATGGGCAGGACTCCTGAAGGGAGAACGCATCGCAGCCTATCAACGTGGTGCTGAGCTTCCCACAGGACGGCCCGGCCGGGCACGAGGCTTCGTTGGCTCCTTTTCGGCTTTTCTCGCCGAACACCCTCCGATCAAGGAAAAGCTTGATGCGCTGATCCTCAAACAAAACAAGCGAGGTGTCGTCCATGAGGCGCGAATCGCAGCCAAATCGGTTCACGCGACCTTGGTCAGGCTGTGCGAGGAGGAGGGCCTGACACGCGAACATTACCCGTTGAACTCGAAGTCACAAGGGCGTCGCTCCGTGGAGCGCTACATGCAAGCGTTGGTCCAAACGCATGTGGCTGCGGGAACACAGGCGCGGTATGGGACCGAGGCCGCAGCACGGCTACGAGTTGGAACAGGACATCCGCGCAGAATTCAATCGATTGCTCCGTTCGATTTGGTTGGACTGGACGCCCACAAGCTTGATTGTATCGGAACAGTACGGATTAACGGCCCTGCAGGCCCTCAGTGGGTTCCAATGGAGCGGCTATGGATCGTTCCAGTTCTCGAACACGAGACCAGATCCATATTGGGATACAGCGTGGGCATCCGTACCGAATGCTCTGCCGGCACGATTGAATCTGCCCTTAAATCGGCGATAACAACATGGAACCCCAGGCAATTACGGGTGCCTGGAATGACTTATCTGCCAAACGCGGGCATGCCATCGGGAATATTCCCCGAATTGGCTAAACGTGGGTGGGTTACTCTTACCGTAGACAACGCAGCAGCGCATTATGCGAAGGCTATCGCAGAGCGGGCACGTCGACGTATCGGCTGCTTCATAACATATGGACCAATAGGCAGGTGGGACCATCGCGCCGTGATGGAACGCTTGATGCAGACGTTGGAAAAGTATGGATTCCAGCGTCTACCTTCGACGACTGGAACCGGACCAGGCGATACGCGACGGGACAATCCGGTGCGCAAAGCAGTTGAGGCCAAAATCGATTATGAGCTTCTGCTTGACATCATCGATGTCATCCTCGCGAATTACAACGTTACGCCAACTGAGGCATTGGGCAATCGTTCGCCGCTTTCTGCCCTACGTGATCACCTTTACGGATCGACACCCACATTCCTGCCGCGGCCGTTACCGCCGCCCACTGCTTGTCAGCCAGACCTCGGTATCGTAGTTGAGCGAAAGACCGTCCGGGGGAGTCAGGAGAAAGGAAGGCGTCCTTATATCTGTCTTGACCGTGTCACCTACACCAGTCCACTTTTAGCCAGTTCGATGGCATTAATTGGACGTGAGTTGCTGATCCACATTGACGAGAGCGATATGCGGACCGTACGCGCTTATTTTTCTACAGGTGAGGAACTCGGTAATTTGACAGCCAGCGGAGGATGGGCACGTACCCATCATACACGCGAGATGCGCAAGTTGATCAACTCGCTCCGTGATTCAGGCGAGCTAACGATTCATTCTGGCCAGGATCCGATTGAAGCCGTGCTTTCATACCTGGCCAACGCTGCATATGCCGCGGCCGAGAAACGGCCACATAAAGTCTCAAAAACCGCCACAAAGGTCGCGCACATCGCACACGTTTCCGGCTTACCCATTCCCGACGCAGTGTTACCACCAGCAAATCCCGCCGGGGCCGCAATTCCATCGTCTACTGCTCCCTCCAGGCTTGTCAAAACGCCGGTCTGGAAGACAGTCATAAAGTAATCTTGCGTAAAGGGAACGCCAATGTCGCTCCACACTGAAGATCCGCGGATGATCAGGCCCTCTGCTGCTGACGTTAAGCTTCTGGACTCCCATCCTGTGGTTGGGAACAGAGCCTATTTGCCGACACCGCCGATAAAGAGAACGTATCTGGAAATATCGGAAGCAGTTGCGGAACGTGACCCCGGCATCTCCTTTGTTGCTTTCTCCCGTTTCGGAAAGACTTTCGCAATTTCCGTCCTCGCAGATCAGTTGGCGGCTGCTTTTCCGAGTGTCCCAGTTCTATGCGTGAACGCTACGCAACATACCCGCTACACCGAGCCCGCATTTCTTTCGGAGCTGTTCGAGGGCTGCACGCGTACACCGGCTCCAGTCGGACACCTCAAAGCGTCAGTTCTACGAAGCAAATTGATCCGTTACCTTTGGACGCTAGCAGAATCTCGCGGTAGCGACCGGGTTGTCCTGTTCGTTGACGAAGCTCAAAATTGGACGGAGCCTGAACTCACTGCCTTGCGCGATATTTCGAACGACTTGGCGCTATTCGCCCGCGTTCTCTTGGTCGTTAATCTTTTTGGCGCTCCTGGCTTGGTAAATCTTCGCGCTGCGCTGTTGCAGGCAGGCCGTACTGACCTCATCGGTCGGTTCATGGTACGGCAATTCGAATTCCAAGGAATAGGATCAGTTGCAGATCTTGCCGGAACGATGGCGTGTTATGACGACGTCGATATTTCAGAATATCCCACTGGCAGCGGTGTTAGCTACAGTGCCTTCTTCATGCCGTTGGCGTTTCGTGACAAGTGGCGCCTTGAAAAAGACGCCGAACTGGTATGGGAATGCTTCCAAAAAATTGCTCGGAAACACGGAGGTTTCAAGCAAATCGGGATGAAGTGGGTTGCATCTTCTATACGGCGCTTTTTGATGGCGCAGTCAGAATGGGACCGGGCTGGTTTCCGCAGCACTGAGAAAATGTGGGAACACGCGATCAATCGTTCCGGATTCGCGCAGACGTTGGGAGTGACCTATTCATCAGACGCGAAAATACCTGCTGCCGCCCCGGCCGAAAACCAAGAAAAATCCGAGCAGGATTCCGTATGACGTCGCAGATATACGACGTAACCTCCGCTCCAATTGCTTGGGTGGCGGATTGGGTTGGCCCGCACGAGGGTGGAATGACATTGGCGATGAAATATGTCTGGGCCAATGCCCTTGACGGCCCCAGCGCTTCTAAATCGATATGCGGTAAGACACTAGTATCAAACTATTCGCAACGGGTTCACGGCAGAAGTTTCCTAACGCCTGGGTGGGCCCGGACAGCCATCGTCGGTAGAATGCCGTCAATTGGCGCACTAATCGCTCGCCGCAATATAGAACGCTATGCCGGCCGCTGGGGGCAGTGGTTGGCGTCGGACAAGTGCTTTCGGTACTGCCCTGAGTGCATCCAAGTAGGATATCAATCGCTCCTCTACCAGGTTGACGCGCTGGCGTTGTGCCCGTTGCACCGGACGCCTCTGCTATCGGCATGTCCGGGATGCACAACTCCGACTCCGCGATATGCGTTGACCGCCGACGCGATGACGAACCCGTTCTGCTGTCCCGGCTGTGGAACACCATATGGTGGGAAATTCGACCCCCGCTCCTGGCGGTGTGCGAGTTTCCATAAGGAGGCGAGCAGTTCGCTGCGGCCGCTTACCCAATTTTTACTCCAGCTTGACCGCAAGAACTTCGACTGGCTTCATTGGGATGAATGGTTTGGTCCTTGGCTTGGCGAGGTTGAACAGCGAGAGAAACGCGTGGCGACCTTCGACGTCTTATCACGGATCATTAGACACCGGATGGATCAAAAATTATTCACGACTCCTCAGCGCACCCTGTCAGTACTGAAGGGCCGGGCAGTTGCATCCACGGCACCCAGTCGAGTACCGTTACCTCCTGATTCACAAAACCATTATTCAATCTACAAGGCGATTCGCCGCCATTTATTGAAGCGGTTATCAGGCCAGTTAGGCCGCCAGATGCGGTTCGCCTCGGGTTCCGCCGAAATCAATCTTCGGAGCGAAATTTTGTGGCTGTCACTCAAAAAATGTCCGTACGTGCAAACGGTCTGGCTATGGAGACTTCGGTTCGAACAACTTGAATCAGTCAAGCCGCTCACGGCTTCGCGAGGTCAAAAGTTACCGCTACGCGAGGACGCACAGAACTGGCCCTGGAAGGGTGGTGGAGATGAGGCAGCATTCGCGTACTACGTGTTGACCAGTTTCCATACGGCGGCTGAGACTGTTTCAGACTGGTGGGGAAAAGCATCACGGCTCGCGTCATTGCCTCTTAAGGATCAGGGAAACGCGAGATTGATGGAGCTCCATATGGAATTTGCGAATCTTCTGAGCCCATCCCGCTTACCGGTCCCACCACGCATCACAGCAGTCTTTGGTCCCGGCGGGTCACGACAAACCGAGCGAGCCCTTTATGTTGTCGGTCCAAAGCACGGTTTTGAGAAGCTCCAGGCGTGCCGCCGATTCGACTCATCCAATGTCGTTATTGACGAAATGGAGTGAGCAATTTACTCAACTAAGCGCCTCAACGCAAATATCTCGCGGAGTAATCCAATGATAACAAGTTCAGATTTGCTACCAATTCCCGACAGTCTGGAAATTGTTCCGCTCGAGCGTCTCATGCTGCCGGTGCATTTGGACGGATCAATGTCACCCCGCGGTAGTGCCGTTTTCCCTTGTCGCATCGACGCGCGCAACGACCTGGAAGCTGTCGGGATGTGGCTCGCTGGAGTTGCGAAGACTAACTCGAGCTTCAGAAGCTACCGTCTGGAGGCGGAGCGCTGCCTGTTATGGGCCACGGTTACGCGCGGTAAGCCATTGTCTGCCCTCAATAATGACGATATCTTCGCTTATGCGCAGTTCTTGCGTGACCCGCAACCACGCGAGCAATGGTTATCTACAGGTGTACCACGTCGTGGAGAGAAATCTTGGCGTCCATTTCGCGCTCCGTTGTCATTGCGAACCAGTGCGCACGCGCTCGGAATTCTTGCAGCGCTTTTCGCATGGCTACACACTGCCGGTTATCTGCGCGAAAATCCTTGGTATGGTCCGGCAACCTACCTCATAAGAACAAAGGAAAAAAGTGCCGCGCCAGCACTGGCAGCCGAACGAAATGCCAACGTCGTCTCAGCAATCGAGTGGTCCTGGATCAGGAAGGCGCTGGATGATATCGAAATGCATTCCGATGGTCATGCGGCGGCGAAGAGCAGGGCAGTATTATACCTTGCCTATTACGGCGATTTGAAGCCTGGGGAAATCTGCTCATTGCGAATGTCCTCGATATCCGTACTTGACTTCGAAGCGGTCCCGATTTGGAAACTGGACATCGAGGGCCGCCCGAAGGCGCTACGCGAAATTGTTTTATTGCCTCCAGTGCAGCAGGCTCTTGAGCACTATTTGCACGGTCGGGGCATCGCGCTTGGGGACGACAGGGCGCAGCCTGATCCGCCTTTGATTGCATCCAGCCGTGGCATGCCTGACTGTCCAGAAGTCGAGGGGTACCTGACAGAGGCAGGGGGGCGGTCATCTACGGGGCTGGTGTTTAGGCACGCTGCGGAGCTGGCGCAGGATGCGGGCGACTCATTGGCAGCGCGACGTTTATCGGGCGCTACCATTCAATGGCTAAAGCATGCGTTGGAAGTTCACACAGTTCATGGCGACGTCAGGTGGAACTGGTGCTGGCCCCTTATCGGGGCGTGCTGGCTTTCTTCATTGTCGTTCAAGGTATACCTGCCGCCACGCATTCCGCTGTCAGGCGGAACGATATTGCAGGCCTTCGACGAGCTTCAAGAAATGTGGTAATTCACGTCACTGCTCCTTGGTACGACCAGCTGGGCTGCTATAGTTGAGCAACGTCGGCAGCAATTTTCCACGCCACGAAACCCGCTATACTTCCATGGCCCAAAATCAGACGTCGGTTCTCGCCGTCGCACCATTCGAGCGCCTGGTACTTCCTCCTCATCTGGATGGATCGCTCGTCCCTCATCAGCATGCCTCCAATGTGCTTACCGAACTCGGCGTGCGCAATGACATGGATGCAATTCGGGTGTGGCTTTCTAACGTCGCGAAGACTCCAGCAACGTACGATATGTACCGACTTACTGCCGAGCGTTGCTTGCTCTGGAGTACCGTCGAGCGTGGTAGGCCAATGAGCGAACTGGACGATAAAGATGCGCAGGCGTACACACAGTTTTTGCTCCACCTGCGTCCGCATGCTCGCTGGTTGTGTCCCGATCGGCCCCGGCGTAGCGACCCGGCCTGGAGACCATTTCAGAAACCAATGTCGCCGGCGACCCGGGACCACGCGATCGGAATACTTTCGGCTCTCTGGGATTGGCTAGGCAATCATGGATACGTTATTAGCAATCCGTGGTCCCGCACGTTGTTCGGTCGTGCTAAGCAGGAAAGGAACAGAATTGCGCCAGCATTGAGTAGGGAGAAGCGAGACCACATCGCCACAGCCATTGAGTGGTCATACGTCGAATCGGCATTGGACGAATTCGGTGCCGCTGAGGAAAGTTCGGCAGCGAACAGGATTCGCGCAATTTTCTATCTGGCCTATTTTGCCGACATCAAACCGGGCGAGATGATCAGTTTGCGTACGACGGCAATCATAGAATTGGCAAATGAACCGAAGCCAGTGTGGACGCTATCGCTGGAGAGTCGTTCCGAACCCAGACGCGAGGTCGTGCTTCTTCCACCGGTTCAGCGCGCTCTACAGTATTATTTGGAGAGTTCCGGCAGCGCGCTTTTGACTGGCACGAAGCAATTCGATTGCCCCTTGATCGCGTCAGCCCGCGCCGAACCGAAAGATGAGGGAACGCTATCGAAGGCCGCCTTGCACAAAATCGCAAAACCTTTGTTTGAGCGAGCAGCAGCGCTTGCAATGCAAAGGGGCGACAGGCTTGCAGCAGGTCGTTTGTCTCAGAGTTCGCTTCAGTGGCTTACTCATGCGTTTGAGATTCATCTCGCCAATCGCAGGCTAAGTGGAAACTGGGCCTGGTTACTGCTCGGTTCGACTTACATGGTTCCCCGCTCGACGGTCCCTTTCTTACCTATCCGAATGCCTTTGAAGGTTAATACGATCGTAGAAGGGTTCGAGCAACTACATAGCATGTGGCAGACGAACGCTGCTTGATCACGGACCTGTGCCTGCTCCGGCCGCCGTCCTGCTCGCACTCGGTGGTTGCTGCCAGAGTAAACCCCACGTAGGAGCTGGCTTTTTGCCTGCACCGCTCTACCCAGAATCCTGGCAAGTCAAGTTTATCCCTGATACCACCACTCCCAAGAGCAAGTGTGTGAAAATACTGAAATTGCAAGCTGGAAGTGCTAAGACCGCTGTGTTGAAGCGTCTGGCAGCCAGGTAAAGGGGAATTGCTGTGACGACGGAAAGTAAGATCGAATGGACTGAAATGACGTGGAACCCTACGGTAGGATGCACGAAGATTTCCCCAGGGTGTAAGCACTGTTATGCCGAAAAGATGGCGGAAAGGCTTCAGGCCATGGGAACGCCGGGCTATGAGCAAGGCTTTGAACTCACCTTGATCGAGTCGCGGCTGGGGGATCCCCTGAAACGGAAAAAATCCACCGTTTATTTTGTTAATTCGATGTCCGACCTGTTTCATGAAGAAGTGCCATTCGCTTACATCGACATGGTATTTGAGACGATCAAGCAGGCGCATTGGCATACCTTCCAAATCCTGACAAAGCGTGCTGACAGACTCGCAGAGTATTTTACGGGACGCGTAGCACCAGACAATGCGTGGATCGGGGTGTCGGTTGAGGACAAAAAATATGGCCTGCCGCGCATTGACATGCTGAGGTCAGTGAACGCCAGCGTGCGTTTTCTGTCAGTCGAGCCGCTGCTCGAAGACTTGGGCACGCTAGATCTCGAGAACATCCATTGGGTGATCGTCGGCGGTGAATCCGGTCCTAAAGCACGTCCGATGAAGCCAGATTGGGTGGAATCCATTCAGGCACAATGCGAAGCCCAAGGTGCGGCATTTTTCTTTAAACAGTGGGGTGGGTGGGGCGCGGACGGAAAGAAACGTGCAAAAAAATACAATGGGCGCTTGATAAATGGCCGTACTTACGATGAAATGCCCATTACCACAATCTGAAGAGTTCGATTACCGCTCGTGATCAGCCAATATAATTGGAGCAACGGACCCGCGCTCATCGGGCAGCACAGTGTCGCAAAGCATCGGATTCTCCAGTCCTATCTGGCCGCGTACTTCGCCACTCTTGTGGGAGGGCAACCACGCGACGAATTCAAGCTGACTTTGGTGGATGGGTTCGCGGGCGGGGGGCTGTATTACCACCAAGACACACGCGAACTGATCAAGGGCTCGCCCTTTATCTTTCTTGAGGCAGAAAAAGAAGGCAGTTTTCGTATCAATCATGGACGGACCAAGCCGGTGCGCCTAGATATCACGCACTTTTTCATCGAATCCGACCGAGACGCGTACCTGCACTTGGATAAGGCACTTCGAGACGAAGGGTTTGCTTCGAGGATCGGTGCCAGCATCCAATTACGCAACGCCAGGTTTGAAGATGAGGTCCGATCCATCGTCGAAGCCATTAAAAAGAAAAGTCCGCGCAACGGCCGCTCGATTTTCGCTTTGGATCAGTTTGGTTACGGCGCCGTCCCCACGTCGGTGCTTCGCTATATTCTCAATACGCTTCCTGGTGCCGAAATAATCCTGACCTTTGGTGTTGACGCGTTGCTCAATTATGCGAACGATAAGAATTTTGCGCACAGCCTTGCAAACCTAGAGGTCCCTGATATCCTCGCCGGGCGTTCACTCAACGAGATCAAGAAGTCCGAGCGCGACTGGCGTTTGTTCATACAGTCGAGCTTATACTCGGCTCTAGTCGAGAGTTGCGGTGCACGGCACTTCACCCCATTCTTCATCCGAAATCGGAGCGGCCATGGTGACTACTGGCTGATCCACATGGCGCAGCATCACCGGGCGAGAGACGTGATGACCGACGTGCATTGGCAGAACCACACGAGCTTCATCCATTACGGTGGCGCCGGGCTGGACATGTTTAATATGCTGGGCTATGACCCCCGGTCAGACGCGTCCTATCATGGCCAGAGTGAACTTGGCTTTGAGTTTGACACGGTGGCTCGCCAAGCCAGTGTTCGGGTGTTAATGGAACAGCTCCCAAGGCTGATTCATGACTGCAGACACGGGGTGCCGTTCAAGCAGCTGTACGCCAACACCTGCAATCATTCGCCCGCGACGGCGGATATCTACCGAGACGCCCTTGCATGCCTAGTTGCACAAAATGCGCTTGAAATTGCGAGCGAAACCGGAGGGCGCCGACGCGCGGCGGCGCAGATTAAGTTCTCGGACCGCATTAATACACCGCGCCAACGTATCCTGTTTACTTAGTCAGAAAAGTCGAACAAATCGCCTTTTCCGTGCTCCACAGAAGGCGATTTCTGGACATTGCCGATTCGCTTGTTTTTCAGCATGCCGAACAAGTGTTCCGCCGCCTTCTTCGACAACTGTACAGCTTTCTCCGCGGGGTTAGCGACTGCGAAAAACAGCGCAAATATCGGTGCGCCGGTCTCTGGCAAGAAAATAGGGGGACTGACCCAGCCCCTGAAGATGGACTGAAGCCGCATATGTACGAAGGTAGCAATTTCGTTTGGTCCAGCCGTACGGGTGATACCGGCTTGATGGCCTAATAGGCTCGACTGCGGATCAGGCCTATAGAATGTAGTGCGCCATGCTGTCGTTCCGAGTACGCTGTCCAGTTTTGCTGCTTTTGATTGATCCACCTTGTCGAAGTCGTTGGCGGCCTGACGGTAGACACCACTGAGCGGGAAGAGATACCAAACATCAACGGCCCGTGTCTCAGCGATACGTTCGAGCGTCGACCAATCGACGGCCATACCGTAAGGATCCAGGAATAAAACTCCCCTGGTACGGCGCCACGATACGGTACGCAAAATCTCATTCAACGCCGCATTGGCGTCATTTTGATGCACGGTCAACTCTGCGCCCCCATCGACCCTGATGCCCTTTAAGGCTTGAACATGCTTCGGGTTAAGATCCACCAAGTGAATCTTGTGAAACGGAGGAACGGCCTCGGCCGCGATTCTCGCCGAACCTGCGATCGAAATGCGATGCTGGGCATCCAGTTTGATATCACACTCGCCCGTTCCAGCGAAAGCATCAATATAGATTCGATCAAACGGGTTTCCAGGCGTCGGGCTCCGCTGCAGGGCCGTGTTAAAGAACTTGACGTACTCACGTAACAAATCAAGCTTTATATACGTCCAACGGCCGCCGAAAGAATGTTTTGGAATATCGTCCTCTCAGAAAAGAGCTTTCTGATAGCAGTATATACACAGTTCCCCGTATTCAGATGGCTATCGCAGCCGGGTAAAGCATTTTCGTCTCTTTTAATCTGCGAAGCTGCGTTTCTACCGGCAAACAGCTTAGCTCGGCGTAAGAGCCCGGAACCCTTGGAACTAACGCCCTCCGTGATTGACACCGTTCCACGTAGTCGTTGGTAGCAACGCAGCGACGGCGGAAATGAGGTAGGGCACCAGCGGCACGACGTTTGGCGGGTGGCAGAGTAGTCCAGGGCAGGCGGCAAATGACCGGTTTCTGTAGTCAGGAAAGAATTACATCCTTGGGGCGTCCGATAAGCTGCCAAGCATGCGCTCGACATACTCAACCACATCTTGTCCTCTCAGCGTTTCGAATGAGATGTCGCCACCTTTGAGTACCTTATCGAGAAGGACGCTGGTTATCCATGATTCTGTTCCCGGGGACGGCCGGCGCCAAGGACGAATAGGCTCGTCCTTAGCAAGACGATAATCTGCATAGCGCCGGATGCTTCCAGGGATCATGTTATAGATGTGTTGCCGTGTGTATGTCCCTTCCTGCGCGAGTGCCGCAAGATTCTTGATAGCATAATAAATGATGTTCCACATCTGTCCGATCGAACATCGGTCCAGGTAATCCCGAAAGGTGGCGGCTACCTTGGAGGAATAGATTCCCGGGTGGATAAATCTGTATCGTTCACACTGACTAACGAAATATCTCCTGCATTCGTCTTCTGCTACCAGGTACCAAAGCTCCTTGGCCGCCTGCGGCTCGGGGTGTTCGAGGCGTTGGAACAGTACGGAAAGGATCTCGTCGGACGATCTTCTGGTGGAGTCGTCAGCAAGCGTCCAAGTCCCCGTCCGAACGCCGAGCGTGACGACTCCGGTTTCTTCGTTGAGGCTCAACGCGTGTGGATACGAAGAGAGCGCTGGCAGAAGAAGTCCGTCTGCGTAGAGCCGGGTATAGATGCCGTCCGATAGCTCCACAGTCGGTGTGAGTGGCTCTGTTTGAGACACAAGCGGTAGGATCACAAGATCGTCCTGTCCCACGTTGGCAGCGACGAGCGCTGCATACAACAGACATGACTGCACATAACTCAACTTGGCGTAGTCTACCGGCTTAGCCTTTTCATGCAGTCGTTGCAGCGCTCCAGTCACGCGATCCCGATGCTGTTGTAGGGCGAAAAGGTCCGCTTCCCGATCAGCAGCAAGCGCCGCGGCATCACACGAGGTACACAACCGAGGGCGCGATCGCCTCCCGGACCGGGTAAGTAATCCCGTCAGCGGCAAGTATTCAGTGCGAGTGCCGACCTGGAAGGGATTTCCGCAGGTGTCACACCGAAGGCGGGGGAGGTACACGCGACATGCTGACTTCAGCATGTACATCATCTCGCCTCTGCTGAGTCCAGAATCCGACAGCAAGACATCGAACGGCTCGTTCCACTTCCCCGTGGAATCTAGTGCCCAGTATCTCAGACAAAACGTGTTGTGGATCTCATTGTCAGTGAGGAGGCATACGAGTGGCTTGCGGTCTTCGATCATTTCGGTACGGCTAGAGCGGGATACGGGACCAAGCGCCACCACTCCGCCAGGCTGGAGCTCAACTTGAGCGTCCCGGAGGCTTGGCTGCCTTAAATGATGACTATAGTCCGAAGACGAGATCATACCGCAGGGACATGATTTCTCCCAGATAAAGGGAGAGATTTTTGGATCCAGGTCTAGCGTTCGGGCAAGTGCTGCGTGCGGTTCGAAAGGAAGTCGGTCTGACGCAGGAGGAGCTCGCGCTCACCGCGGACATTGACCGCACGTTCGTCAGCATGATTGAACGCGGTGAGCGGCAGCCTACAGTGCGTGTAATTTTTAGGCTTGCAGCCGCACTGCGTGTATCGCCGTCTCAGCTGATTCTGCTTACTGAGCAAAGCGTAGACAACGGTCGCCGTCACGATGGGTAGTCGGCTGTTACAGTTTTACCAAGAAATCCTGTGCTTCGCTTCAGTCTCGGCATGGCGAGCGTCATCTGAAGAATGCAAGTAGGTGTTGGTCGTGCTGATCGACTCGTGCCCGAGGTTATCGCGTACGTGCCGCAGGTCAACGTCGTTGTTAGCCATATGAGAACCAGCGGTGTGTCGCATCCAGTGTGCCGAGGCCTGCAGGACACGTGAGCTAGCCGCCTCGTACTCGGGACCGCGCTGGCGTAGCCGGTCGGCAGTTTTGGCGAATACTGACTTGAAGATCTCGTGGATGCCGCCGCGCGTCATTGATCGTGGTTTGCCTCCAATAGGCAGCAGTAGTGGGGTAGTCTCGCCAGGAACCGGGTAGGGAGGATAGCTCAGCTCACGCCTGTAGCGTGCCAACTCGACCATCAGCTCGTCGGTGGCCGGTACGATGCGTAGCTTGTCACCTTTGCCGAGGATCTCAAGCCACCACCGTTCGTCACCTTCCCGGTCGCGGCGCCGGAAGAAGCCGCCCATGTTGTTGCCGGCGATTTCGGAAATACGCAAACCGCAAACGTAACAAAGCGAGATAAGCCACCGTAAGCGTAAATAATGGTTACGTTCACGTGACGTCTCCCGCGGCAGCCCGTCGACTGTCATTTTTACTTCAAGCCACAGCTCGTCGTCCAGGTAGCGAGTCACCCGAGGGGCCGGCCGGCGGCGGCGCTCACGCGACAGCGCAAGCGGATTCCCGGCAAGATAGCCAGCGTTAACCAGCCACGAAAACAAAGCATTGAGGATCACTGCCGCCTGACGCTGGCTCGAAGGCGACAATGGACCGGCGAATGGCCGCCATCCCGGATGAGTCCGTGGATATTTTCTTCCCTGCGCAGCAAGCCAGCGGCTTGCGGGTTTTGGATCGCGAAGGAAGCGTTGGTACACGAGCCAATCCTCATGGGTGAGCGACGAAAGTGGCTTGCCCAACTCAAGCGCGGACCATAAGAGCAGTCGCTCCGCCTCCTTGCGATAATTGTCGAAAGTGGTTTGTTTGTCGAGGAAGCGCGCGAGCCAAGCTTTGACAGCATCGATATCGTTGTCGGCCCGGATCTGGCGCGCGCCACCATGCGCCCGGTTGCTTCCGTGCGCGCCGTCGATCTGCGCAGGTACGACAAACGACTCGAGGGGCGCGACGGGGGATGACGGGGCAACGAGGGTGTTTAGAGCAGGCATGAGCACAATGCACGAGACTAACAGTGTTCCGATTATAGAAAAAAAGCGGGACTGGATGGGTAAAACAACTGGCGGCTTTGCAATTTCAGGCTGCTTAGTGCCACGAATGGCTGCGTCGACGGCCGTCAGGCGGCAGCGAAGGCGCCCCAAAGTGTAGCGCCATCGTGAACCCATACCCCAAGGCCATCCGGTGGCCGCGCTGTTCCTACGATAATGAACACGATACCGGCGAATATGTCTTTAGCCGCTCGCGCATGGTCCGCGGCCATCGCAATGTCTGCCTGGGAGGGTACCGGAACCGGTTCGGATACGTGCGCCAGAAACCGAGGCAATGAAGGCCTTTCTCGAACTGTTTTTCCCGCTCCCCGATGACTTCAGGCAGGTCCGGGCGCACTGATATAGCTGCTCGACTTCGAGGCCAGCGTTGTGACCGCGTTCACCTGGACTATGCTGGAGGTGATGTCAGCGGATTAGACTTGACCGACCCGCTCCCTTGACCACCACCGCCGCTGGGCATGGGAGATCAGCGAAGCCACTGCGTCCGGTGGCAACTCCAGGCTCCACACGGGGACTTGTTCGATCATGTCTGCCCAATATGTCTTCTGGCAAGGGCCTTCCACCGCCTGGCGCACCTCGGGGATCAGCTCGAGGCCGGCGCGTTGCTGCCCTTGCAGGTGCAGCACGCAGCCCATCGCGTTGACGTTCAAAGCGCATGGCGTTCATCCTAGTGGATGGCGACGGATTGTCCGGCCGAGACGGTGACAATCGTAAAAGTCGCCGCTTCGCCGGTCGGTAGGTGCACGACACTGTAAGACGACTGACAGGTTGCGCGCGAAGTCAGTGCGAACGCGAATTCTCGGCGGCCGGCAATCTGCGCGCGCCGCCATGTTCGCATCAGCATGACCATGCGCTGCGACGTCATCGTTTCGTCTGGACGTTGCGGGTCGGTAGACCATCCCCACATGAAAACCCTTTTTTTCATGCATTCACCTCCTGGCTGCTGCACTTGTTGACGGCCAGGGCGGCGACTGCGCTGGCGGGTGTCGTTGGCTTTACAGGTCGCCGCTCTCGGCAAAGGAATACGTTCGGCACCGGCGACCATGATGTGATCCAAAACGCGGATCTCCACCAGGCTCAGCGCCTGTTGGATCAAGCGGGTCAATTTGCGGTCGGCTTCGCTGGGGTCTTTCTCCCCGCTCGGGGATTGTGAAACAGGATGCACCTGGCCGCATTGAGGCATGGACCGGATTTGACGATCTCGCGCGGATAAACGCTGCAATGCGTCAACGTGCCGGTGCACGACCGTAAAGGACGGAGTGCGAAAGCCCGTGGCACAACGCCGATTGCACTCGTATAATGTGGCGAATCTGCTATTGCCCAATGATATATCCCCGCCGAATCCGCTTTCTGAGCGCCGTTGTCGCGCTGTTGAGCCTGCTGTTCATGCAGTTGGCAGTGGCGGCCTACGCCTGTCCAAACCTGATGCCGGCCGCGAGCGCGCCGATGCTGGACAGTTCCGGCCAGCCGATGGCGAATTGCCCGCAGACCGACCGTCAAAGTCCCACGCTGTGCCACGAGCACACGCACAAGCTGACGCCTTCGCTGGACAAGCCGGATACGCCTGCGGTGATGCCTTTCATCGCCACCGGCTTCGCCTTGTCCGTTGTGTGGCCCGAGTACGGCGCATCAATGCCGAATCCTCATCCCGGTTTCCTCCATGCCTCCGGCACATCGCCACCGATAGCGATACGCCACTGCTGTTTCCGCCTATAGCCCCCGAGCTGCCGAGTCATCGTTCCGCCGCGTCATGCACGCGGCGATGCCGTTCTTCGCACTCTGGAGCTTTCAAATGCAATCCCTTTCACCTCGCCGGAGGCACGCGCCGCGTCGCCCCGGCGTAATTGGCCCGACGCTTGCGTTCGCATTGCTGCTTGGCCTTGTCTTACCCAATGAACAGGCCACGGCCGCCGCAGCAGGGCTGACGATGGCTGAGGCGCAGCAGCGCGCCCTTGAGCGCTCACGCACGCTGCCGGCGCAGGATGCCTCCATTGCCGCCGCCCGCGCACTGGCGGTCGCCGCCGACCGCCTGCCAGATCCCGTGCTGCGCGCCGGCATCGACAACCTGCCGGTCAGCGGTTCCGAGCGCTTCAACATCGGTTCCGACTTTATGACCATGCGCAGGATCGGCGTCATGCAGGAAGTGACCTCGTCTGACAAACGGCGCCTCCGGGCGGCCCAGCTGGAGCGGACGGCGGACAAGGCCGCCGCTGAAAAGGAAGTGGCGATCGCCCGCATCGAACGGGAAACCGCGCAGGCCTGGCTGGAGCTGTACTTCGCGAAGCAGATGGCCGACCTCGTGCGGCAGCAAATCGGCCAGGCGCGGCTCGACCTGGAAGCGGCGGATGCCGCATACCGATCCGGCAAGGGCAGCCAGGGCGAGGTGTTCGCGGCCCGAGGACGCATCGGTACCGCCCAAGACAAGGCCAGCGAATACGATACCCGCGTGAAGACAGCGCGCAGCATGCTAGCGCGCTGGACCGGTCCCGATGCCGACGCGGCGCCCACGGGGTTGCCAGATATCGACCAGGTCCGGCTCGATCCGGATTCCCTCGATAGCCAACTCGCTCACCATCCCGACATCGCAGTGCTCGACCGCCAGGAAGCGGTCGCGCGCACCGGCGTGCAGCTCGCCGAGGCGAACCGGCATCCCGACTGGTCCGTTGAAGTGGCACTGCAGCAGCGCGGGCAGGGCTACTCGAACATGCTGTCGGTCGGCGTGTCGATACCGCTGCAGTGGGACCGGAAGAACCGCCAGGACCGCGAACTCGCGGCCAGGATTATGCAAGCCGACCAGATTCACGACGAGCGCGAGGAGATGTTGCGCGAGCACACCGCGGAAGTGCGGGTGATGTTCGACGAGTGGCGCAGCAGCCGCGAACGGTTCGCCCGTTACCGCCGAGAATTGGTGCCGCTTGCCGCCGGCCAGAGCGCGGCGGTACTCGCCGCCTATCGCGGCGGCAAGGCCGGATTGGCCGAGGTACTGGGCGCACGCCGAAATGAGCTCGATGTCCGGCTCCAGGCCGTGCAGCTCGAGGCCGAGACGGCAAAGCGCTGGGCGCAGCTGAACTTTCTTTATCCATCTGGCCGCAGCATGCCGGCTTCCATGAACCAAACGGAGGCAAGGCCATGAACCGTCGCGTCATCATTGCAATCATCGGCGGCCTGGTCCTCCTGGCGGCGACCGGGACGGCTGCGTATCAGCTCGGCACGCGCGATGCTGCCCACGGCGCCGCCCCTGCGGCCCCGAGCGTGGACAAACCGGGCCGCAAGGTCCTGTACTGGCACGATCCGATGGTCCCAGGCCAGAAATTCGACAAGCCCGGCAAGTCGCCCTTCATGGACATGGACCTGGTGCCCATCTATGCCGACGAGGCGCAGGCAGAAGGTGGCGTCACCGTCAGCCCGGGCGTCCAGCAGAATCTCAGGGTGCGCGTCGTGGAGGTCCGCAAGGGTTCCCTGGCAGGCAGCCTGGAAGCCGTAGGAAACGTGGCGTTCGACGAGCGCGACCTCGTCCTGATGCAGGCACGCAGCAGCGGCTATGTTGAAAAGCTGTTCGTCCGCGCGCCGCTTGATCAGGTAGCCAAGGGGCAGGCGCTGCTCCAGTTGTACGTCCCGGACTGGGTCGCCGCGCAGGAGGAGTACCTGGCCATCAAGCGCATGCCGGCAGGTAGCGACACGCTTGGCCTGCTCGATGCGGCGCGGCAGCGCATGCGTCTGGCTGGCATGACCGACGAGCAGGTCCGCCAGGTGAGCGCAAGATCGCAGGTCAGCTCGCGCATTACCGTGACCGCGCCGCGCAGCGGCGTCATCAGCGAGCTGTCGGTACGAGAGGGAATGACGGTGACGCTCGGCGCACCGCTGTTCCGGATTAATGGCCTGCGCACGGTCTGGGTCAACGCCGAGGTGCCGGAGAGCGCTGCAGCGCAGGTGCGGCCGGGGATGACGGTCAAGGCAACCAGCCCGGCGTTCCCTGGAACGGACTTCAGCGGCAAGGTCGAGGCGCTGCTGCCGGAAGTGAACGCGGCCACGCGCACCATGAAGGCGCGAATCGAGGTAGCCAACCCGGGCGGAAAACTGGCACCGGGGATGTTCGCGACCATCCGCATGGCACCGGCGCAGGGCCGTGAAACGCTACTCGTTCCCTCGGAAGCCGTGATCCAGACGGGAACGCGCACTGTCGTAATCACTACCACCGACGAAGGAAGGTTCGCCCCTGTGGAGATCGTCACGGGCACCGAGGCGAACGGACAGACCGAAGTCGTCAAGGGTTTGAGCGCAGGCCAAAAGGTGGTGGCCTCGGGCCAGTTCCTGATCGACTCCGAAGCGAGCTTGCGCGGCACCCTGCAGCGTCTTGGCGGCACGGTCCCGGAGAAGTCAAAGCCCGCGGCGCCAGCGCAGGGTCCGACTCATCGCGCAACCGGCAAGGTCGAACAGATATCCGGCGACGAGGTGACGATCTCCCACGGACCGATTCCCACCCTGAAATGGGGGCCGATGACGATGGGCTTCATGCCGCCGGCCGGCGGACTGCCGAAGGACATCAAGGTCGGGGACACCGTGCAGTTCGAGATCCAGGCGGCTGACGGCGGAATGTTTAGGATTGTCTCGATTTCGCGAACCGGCGGCGCCGCTGCCAACGCGGGAGGTGGTAAATGATCGCTCGCCTGATCCGCTGGTCGATTGTCAACCGCTTCCTGGTGCTGCTCGCGACCCTGGGCCTCGTCGCTTGGGGCATCTGGTCGCTGCAGCGCACGCCGGTCGATGCGCTCCCCGACCTGTCCGACGTGCAGGTAATCATCCGCACCACGTATCCCGGCCAGGCGCCGCAGATCGTCGAGAATCAGGTGACCTATCCGCTGACGACCACCATGCTCTCGGTACCGGGCGCGCGCAGCGTGCGCGGATACTCGTTCTTCGGCGACTCTTTCGTGTACATCCTGTTCCAGGACGGGACCGATCCCTACTGGGCGCGCTCCCGGGTACTGGAATACCTGAACCAGATCCAGTCGAGGCTCCCACCACAAGCGAAGCCAGCACTTGGCCCCGATGCGACCGGCATCGGCTGGGTCTACGAGTACGCGCTGGTCGACCGGACCGGCCGCCACGACCTGTCGCAGCTGCGCGCCTTGCAGGACTGGTTCCTGAAGTACGAACTAAAGACAGTGCCGAACGTGTCCGAGGTCGCGAGCATCGGCGGCATGGTCCGGCAGTATCAGATCCAGCTCGACCCGGACAAGCTGCGCGCCTACGGAATCACCCAGGCCAGGGTCATCGATGCCGTGCAGAAGTCGAACCAGGAATCGGGCGGCTCCGTGCTCGAGCTGGGGGAAGCGGAATACATGGTCCGGCCTTCCGGCTACCTGTCTTCGCTCGACGACTTCCGGCACATCCCGCTGAAGACCAGCGCCGGCGGCGTGGCGGTGACGCTGGGCGACGTGGCGCGCGTACAGATCGGCCCGGAGATGCGGCGGGGCATCGCCGAGCTTAATGGCGAAGGTGAGGTCGCGGGCGGCATCATCGTGATGCGTTCGGGGAAGAACGCGCTTGAGACGATCGAGGCCGTAAAGGCAAAGCTTGCGCTTCTCAAGGCCAGCTTGCCGGCGGGCGTGGAGGTCGTGCCGACCTACGACCGCTCAGGGGTGATCACGCGGGCAGTGACGAACCTCGAGCACAAGCTGATCGAGGAGTTCATCGTCGTTGCCGTGGTGTGCGCACTGTTCCTGTTCCACCTGCGCTCGGCCCTGGTCGCCATTGTCTCACTGCCCCTGGGGATCCTGGCCGCCTATACGATCATGTACTACCAGGGCGTGAACGCCAACATCATGTCGCTCGGCGGCATAGCGATCGCGATCGGGGCCATGGTCGATGCGGCGGTCGTCATGATCGAGAACGCGCATAAGCACCTGGAAGCGTGGGGTCACCGGCATCCTGGCGCCAAGCTGGAAGGTGCAGCCCACTGGCAGGTGATCGGCGATGCAGCCGCCGAGGTAGGGCCGGCACTGTTCTTCTCGCTCCTGATCATCGTGCTTTCGTTTATTCCCGTGTTCGCGCTGGAAGCCCAGGAGGGCAGGCTGTTCGCCCCGCTCGCCTTCACCAAGACCTACGCGATGGCTGCAGCCGCCGGCCTGTCCGTGACCCTGATTCCTGTGCTGATGGGTTATCTCATCCGCGGCAAGATTCCCCGCGAGGACGCGAATCCGCTCAACCGCTTCCTGGTCAAGGCGTACCGTCCGCTGCTCGACATCGTGTTGCGGCATCCGAAGACTACCCTGGCTGGCGCAGCCCTGATTGCCATTGCGACGGTCTTGCCGGTCAGCCGGTTGGGAGGTGAATTCATGCCGCCGCTGGACGAAGGAGACCTGCTGTACATGCCGTCTGCACTGCCGGGCATCGGCGCCGGCAAGGCGGCAGAGCTGCTGCAGCAGACGGACCGCTTGATCAAGACGGTGCCGGAGGTCCTAACCGTGTTCGGCAAGGCGGGCAGGGCGGATACTGCCACCGATCCGGCACCGCTCGAGATGTTCGAGACCACCATCCAGTTCAAGCCGCGCGATCAGTGGCGTGCCGGGATGACCCCGGACAAGCTGGTCCAGGAGCTCGACCGGATCGTCAAGGTGCCAGGACTGTCGAACGTTTGGGTGCCGCCGATCCGCAACCGCATCGACATGCTGGCGACCGGCGTGAAAAGCCCGGTCGGCATCAAGGTGGCAGGCAGCAGCCTGCAGGAGATCGACCGTATCACGGGCGCAATTGAGGCTGCCGTGCGGAAAGTGCCCGGCGTCTTGTCGGCCCTGGCTGAGCGGTTGAATGGCGGGCGCTACATCGACGTGCAGATCGACCGCGTGGCCGCCGCGCGATTTGGCCTGAACGTGGCGGACGTACAAAGCGTTATCTCCGCAGCGGTCGGCGGCGAGAACATCGGCGAGACGGTAGAGGGATTGCAGCGCTTCCCGATCAATGTGCGTTACCCGCGCGAGGTGCGCGACTCACTGGAAAAACTGCGCGAGCTGCCCGTGTTCACCGATGCGGGCGCCCAGATTCGGCTGGGCGACGTCGCTGCAATCCGCATCAACGACGGCCCGCCCATGCTCAAGAGCGAGAATGCGCGCCTGTCGGGATGGGTGTATGTCGACGTCCGGGGCCGCGACTTGCGATCCGCGGTGCGAGACATGCAGCAGGTGGTGGCGAAGGAAGTGCGGCTGCCCGCAGGCTACTCGGTGTCCTGGTCGGGGCAGTTCGAGTACCTGGAGCGCGCGGCTGCGAAGCTGAAGCTGGTCGTGCCGGCGACGCTGGCCATTATCTTCGTGCTGCTATACCTCACTTTCGGCCGCTTTGATGAGGCTGCCCTGATCATGGCGACCCTGCCGTTTGCCTTGGCGGGCGGTGCCTGGCTGTTGTGGATACTGGGGCACAACCTGTCGGTGGCAAGTGGCGTGGGATTCATCGCGCTGGCCGGCGTCTCGGCCGAGTTTGGCGTGATCATGCTGCTGTACCTGAAGCATGCGTGGGAGGCCCGACCGGCGCAGGGCAGGACGAGCGAGGCCGACCTGGTCGACGCGATCCGCGAGGGCGCCGTTCTGCGTGTGCGGCCGAAGGCGATGACGGTCGCGGTGATCATTGCTGGCCTGGTGCCAGCCATGATTGGTGGCGGAACCGGGTCGGAGATTATGCAGCGGATCGCGGCGCCGATGGTGGGAGGGATGATAACAGCGCCGCTGCTCTCGATGTTCGTGGTGCCAGCGGTGTACCTGCTGTTGCGTCGGCGCAGCTTACGGCGCCAGACACCCGTCAGCCGCACTGTTTCGGAAGAAGCCTGAAGTCGGGTCATTATGGGTGCTACTAGGCGTAAGGATGCGCAACGCATTGTGTGCAGGCGAGTTGCCGATTTCGATGCCTGACGCCTCCGCTTCGGACACCATTTCTGGCATCGGCAACGGACTCAGTCAGTGTGAGGTTAGGTGTTACCATCCTTATATGTTGGCAACTGTTAAAAACTGAATTGATACTGAAAACCGCCCTGCTATTTATCGCCGCTGCTATCGCCGAGATCATCGGCTGCTTTCTGCCGTACCTGTGGCTGCGCAAGGACGGCTCTTTCTGGCTCCTGTTTCCGGCTGCCGCCAGCCTGGTGCTCTTCGTGTGGCTGCTGACCTTGCATCCAGCGGCAAGCGGCCGCGTGTACGCCGCATACGGTGGCGTCTATGTCGCCACCGCCCTGGTATGGCTGCGTGTCGTCGATGGCGTCAAGTTATCAACGTTGGACTGGGCAGGAGCGGCGATCGCTTTATGTGGCATGGCGATCATCGTCTCAGGTTGGACCAGGACGAGTTGAGGCATATGCTGTCGGCAGCCGACTGTGACTGGAGAACCTGTTCATCTTCCACTTCAGATCTTCTGGAGTTGCCTGTCGATCGCCTTGCGGGCTCGCTCATTTCGCTCGCTGTAGCGGTCGTTCAAGTAATCAGTTCGTCCGCGGGTCAAGAGCGTGAACTTGAACAGCTCCTCCATCACGTCGACCACGCGGTCGTAGTAGGCCGAGGGCCGCATGCGTCCCTCGTCATCAAACTCCTTGTAGGCCATCGGCACCGATGACTGGTTCGGGATCGTGACCATCCGCATCCAGCGCCCCAGCAGGCGCAGGGTGTTCACGACGTTGAAGGACTGCGAGCCTCCGCAGACTTGCATGACGGCCAGCGTGCGGCCCTGGCTCGGCCGCACCGCGCCCTGTTCGAGCGGGATCCAGTCGATCTGGTTCTTCATCACCGCGGTGACCGCGCCGTGGCGCTCGGGGCTGCACCAGACCTGGCCTTCGGACCACAGGCACAGGTCGCGCAGTTCGACCACCTTCGGATGGGTCTCGGGCACGCTTCCGACCATCGGCAGTTCCATCGGGTCGAAGATCTTCACCTCGGCGCCGAACTGCTCGAGGATGCGACCCGCCTCGTAAATCAGAAAGCGGCTGAACGAGCGGTCGCGCAGCGAACCGTAGAGCATCAGGATGCGTGGCGGATGATTCATGTCGCCGACCGGTTCGAGTTTCTCCAGCGTCGGCATGTCCAGCAGTTCCGGCTGGATGTTGGGCAGGTTCGGAATCCTGGTCATTTGATTCGCTTTCCTTCAGCATCGACGACGGCCTCGCCATCCTCTTTTGTGAATGCGCCGTGCTGTCCCATAGGCAGGATGTCCAGCACGAGCTCGGAGGGGCGGCACAGGCGTACGCCAACTGGCGTCACCACGAACGGGCGGTTGATCAGGATGGGATGCGTGAGCATCGCATCGATCAGCTGCTCATCCGTTGTAGCCGGACTGTCCAGGCCAAACTCGAGGTAGGGCGTGCCTTTCTCGCGTACGGCGCCGCGCACGGACAGGCCGGCGCGCTGGATCAGGTCGATCAGCGTTCCACGGGCGGGCGGATTCTTCAGGTACTCGATGACGGTCGGTTCGATACCGGCATTGCGGATCATGCCCAGCGTATTGCGAGACGTTCCGCAGTCGGGGTTGTGATAGATCGTGACTTCCATGTTGCATCCTTTCTTAGCTCAGGCGCAGGGCGAGTGCGCTTAGGGTGACCAGCAGGATCGGCAGCGTCAGCAGGATGCCGATCCGGAAATAATAGCCCCAGGAGATCTGGATGTTCTTCGTCGACAGCACATGCAGCCAGAGCAGGGTCGCCAGGCTGCCGATCGGGGTAATCTTCGGGCCCAGGTCGGCACCGATGACGTTGGCGTACACCATCGCTTCGCGCACGACGCCTTGCGCCGTCGTGGCGTCGATCGCCAGCGCGCCGACGAGCACGGTCGGCATATTGTTCATGATGGACGACAGGATCGCGGTGATGAAACCGGTGCCAAGCGCGGCGCCCCATACGCCGTGTTCGGCGCAGCGGTTCAGCAGGGCGGTCAGGTAATTGGTCAGGCCGGCATTGCGCAGGCCGTAGACGACCAGGTACATCCCCAGCGAGAAAACCACGACTTGCCAAGGCGCGCCGCGCAGTACCTCACGAGTCGAGATCCGGTGGCCACGCCCGGCCACCGCCAGCAGCAGCACCGCGCCGACCGCGGCCACGGCGCTGATCGGGATGCCGATGTCATTTAGCCAGAAGAAGCCGACCAGCAGCATCGCCAGCACCCACCAGCCGGTCATGAAGGTAGCGCGATCATGAATTGCGTCCTCAGGGCGCTTCAGCTGGGCCAGGTCGTAGTCTGCCGGGATGTCTTTGCGGAAGAACCAGACCAGAGCCGCCAACGTCGCGGCGACCGACACGATGTCCACTGGCACCATTACGGCCGCGTAGCGCGCAAAGCCGATGTGGAAGTAATCGGCCGATACGATGTTGACCAGGTTCGACACGACCAGCGGCAGGCTGGCAGTGTCGGCGATGAAGCCGGCCGCCATCACGAAGGCCAGCGTCGCCTTGGGCGAGAAGCGCAGGGCCACCAGCATGGCGATAACGATCGGCGTCAGGATCAGCGCAGCGCCGTCGTTCGCGAACAGTGCCGCCACCGCCGCGCCGAGCAAGACCAGCAGCACGAACAGGCGGCGGCCGTTGCCGCCTCCCCAGCGCGCCACATGCAGCGCCGCCCATTCGAAGAAGCCTGCCTTGTCGAGCAGCAGGCTGATGATGATCACGGCGACGAAGGCACCGGTCGCGTTCCAGACGATGTGCCAGACCACAGGGATATCGGCGATGTGGATGACGCCGGTTAGGAGTGCAACGGCTGCGCCGGCAGCGGCGCTCCAGCCGATGCCCAGTCCACGGGGCTGCCAGATGACGAAGATGAGGGTCGCAAGAAAGATGAGGAAGGCGATAAGCACGATGTTCTTGTTTTGTCAGGTCGATAGCTTGCCGCGAGTGAGGCGGCGTCGGAATGGATAGCGGCGCCGCCCGTCGACGGCGCCGTAAGAATCACGGCAGCAGCGTGCCGATGCGGTCGAGCTCCGCTTTGAACTTCGTGCGGTCGCTCTTCAGCTCATCCAGAGGCAGCGCCAGAAAGGCTTGCGTGCGCGCCAAGATGATTTCGTAGGTGCGCTCGAATGCGGTTTCGATTTCCTCGTTCGTGCCGACGACATGGCTCGGATCTTCCAGGCCCCAGTGCGTGCGCACCACCGGACCAAGGTAGGCCGGGCAGGTTTCGCCGGCGGCACTGCTGCAGACCGTGACGACGATGTCCGGAACGACCGGCAAGTCGTCCCACGACTTGCTGTAGTAGCCCTCGGTCGAGATGCCTTTACGGTGCAGCAGCGCGACGGCCCGCGGGTGCAGCCAGCCGGTGGGCTGACTGCCGGCGCTGATCGCCTTCATGCCGGCCGGCGCCAGGTGGTTGAAGGTCCCTTCACTCAGGACGGAGCGGCAGGAGTTACCGGTGCAGAGAAACAGTACGTTCATGGTGTCGATGTAGTCGAGTTAAATGGTCAAACAGGGTTTTTGCCGATCGCAGCGAGCTCGGCCTGGATCGCGTTCTTCTCCAGCATGTGCAGGGGAAGATTGGCGAATACGGTCATGCGTGCCAGGATCTGGCGGAAAATCTTCTGGAATACCACGCGCTTTTCGGCGTCGGTACCAGTGAAAGCTGCTGGGTCCTCGAAACCCCAATGCGCGGAAATCGGGCGCCCTGGCCAGTATGGACACGTCTCGCCGGCGGCTTTGTCGCAGACGGTAAAGATGAAATCCATGTGCGGCGCATCCGGCGTGCCGAATTCATCCCAACTCTTGGAGCGCAGTTGATCGATCGGATAGCCGGTGGCGAGCACCTGTTCGATAGCCAGCGGGTGGACCGCGTCGACTGGGTGGCTACCGGCCGAGAACGCCCGGAAGCGGCCCTTTCCTACGGTCGACAACAGGGCTTCGGCCATGATGCTGCGTGCCGAGTTCCCCGTGCACAGGAACAGGACGTTATAAATCTTCTCTTGCATGTGGTTTCCTCTCTGTCAGATTGGATGGGTATTGCTACCCACGTTCTGTCATACCGCGCTGCATGTATCGGGCGTCGCTGAGCCGCACGGCACGCCGCCGCAGCAGTTTTCGGTCAGGAAGCCGATCAGGCCGTTCATCACTTCCACATTCGCCGAATAGATCACGAAACGTCCTTCCTGCTTCGGAACAAGCAGACCCGAATGCGTAAGCTCCTTCAGGTGGAAAGACAAGGACGAAGGCGCGATGTCGAGGTGCTCGGCGATCTTGCTGGCCGCAAGCCCGGATGGCCCGGCCTGGATCAGCAGGCGGAAGACGGCCAGCCGGCTCTCCTGTGCCAACGCTGCAAGCGCTGCCAAAACTGCTTTGGTATCCATGGGCGGCTCCAGTTTGAGGATTCGAGAATAGTCGAAGGATCATACATCAGTTGGTACGACGCTTCAAATACTATCGAAGTATCTTGACAGGTCGATGACATGAGTTCTATTCTTTGTTCGTCGATTGACGAATAAAGAATTGCGAACATGACTACCTGCTGTGAACCGAAGAGTGGCACCGCTGTCCCAGAGATCGATGCCGAGGACCTCGCCACAATGTGCAAGGCACTTGGCCACCCGGCGCGCGTCCAGTTGCTGAACTATCTTTCGGCCTACGGCGCCTGCTATTTCGGCAGCCTGACCGACATTCTGCCGCTGGCGGCATCGACGATCTCCCAGCACGTCAGCGTGCTCAAGCAGGCGGGGCTCATCATCGGTTCGTCAGACGAGCAGCGCGTGTGCTATTGCGTCAACACCGACCGGTTGGCCCAACTGAAGCAGATGATCGGCAGTTTCTAAAATTTTTTGCCTTGTGATTCGTAGTTCGACGAAGAACGAATAATCAATTCAATCCGAAGTAACCACTTGATGACTTGGGAGACAACGTGAACAATTACCTCGACAACAACCTTCCCGTGGCCGTGCTCGGGGCCGGACCCGTTGGCCTTGCGGCGGTGGCACACCTGATTGTGCGTGGCTTCACGCCGCTGATTTTGGAAGCGGGCAGGCATGTGGCAAGCAACCTGGAGAGCTATCGCCATGTACGCCTGTTTTCGCCATGGCAGTACAACATGGACAAGGCTGCGCGGCAGTTGCTGGTCGAGGCTGGCTGGCAGTCTCCGGCGTTCGACGCTTTACCGACAGCAGGCGAGATCGTCGACGGCTACCTGAAGCCGCTGGCGGTACTTCCCGCTATCGCGACCAGGCTCAAATTGGCCCACCAGGTCATCGCGATCACGCGTGCGGGGTTCGACAAGGTGAAGACCCGCGGCCGCGAGGACGCTCCGTTTGTCATCCGTGCCGCGACTCCCGACGGCGAGCGAGAATACTTGGTCAGTGCCGTAATCGACGCCACCGGAACCTGGTCGCAACCCAATCCACTTGGTGCCAACGGCCTGCCGGCGCAGGGCGAGGCCGCGTTGCGCCACCGGATCGGCTACGGCATGCCGGACGTGCTCGGCGCCGAGCGGCAGCGCTATGCGGGCCGTCGTGTGCTGGTGGTGGGAGCGGGACACTCCGCTGCAGGTTCCTTGCTGGGGCTGGCGACGCTGGCGGAGCAGGTGCCGGGCACGCATGTGGTGTGGGCCATCCGCGGGCGCCAGAGTGCCGGGTTGTTCGGCGGCGGGGAGGCGGACGGCTTGCCTGCGCGTGGCCTGTTGGGCATGCGGCTGAAGGCCTTGCAGCAAGCAGGCCGGCTCGAGCTGCACCAGGAATTCCGGATCCAGTCGCTCGCCGCGACCGCCAGCGGCATCACCGTGAGGGCGGAAGGGGGCGGCCCAGTCATCGAAGGGATCGACGAGATCATTGCCGCCACTGGCGCCCGTCCGAACCTCGACATGACCCGCGAGCTGCGGGTGCGCCACGATCCCTGGCTGGAGAGCACCGACCTGCTGGCGCCCCTTATCGATCCCAACGAGCACAGCTGCGGTACAGTAAGGCCGCACGGTCATCGCGAACTCGCCCACCCGGAGCGCGGCTACTACGCGGTCGGCGCCAAGAGCTACGGCCGTGCGCCGAACTTCCTGATGGCGACCGGCTATGAACAGGTGCGATCGGTCGTGGCCGCGCTGGCCGGCGACTTGGCGGCAGCCGACGACGTGCAGCTCGAGCTGCCGGAAACTGGTGTTTGTAGTACCCGTCAGGTTGAGGAGGGAGAAGCGGCCGCGTCAGCTTGCTGTAGCGCGCCGGCGCAAGAGCAGCCGGCCGCCTGCTGCCCGGCGGACGCGCTTGCCAAGGATCAGGGCAAGAGAGGATGCGGCTGCGCCGCGGCGGCTCCCGTAACGCCGGGCAAGCGGGCCTGCTGCGCGTAAGCCATTTCGGTAACAGTCGGCGCCTCGCGCCGCCTTCTCATGAGTGAGGACGTATGAGCAACCAGTGGCGAACCATCGGTATCCTGGCCTGTACACAGATCATTTCCTGGGGATCGCTGTACTATGCTTTCAGTATCCTCGCACCCAGTATCCAGCGTGAGCTCGGCTGGAGCACGACGCTCGTGTTCGGCGCGTACTCGTGGAGTCTCCTGGTCGCGGGCCTGGTGGCGACGCCGATCGGTATCCTGCTCGATCGTCATGGCGGTCAGATGGTGATGGGAGCCGGATCCTTCATCTGCGGCATCGGATTTGTCTTCCTCAGTAGCTGCCACAGCCCGCTCGCCTATGTCGCTGCCTGGTCGATTCTCGGCATCGCCATGGGAATGACCCTCTACGAAGCAGCGTTCGCCACGATCAACCGCAGGTTCGCCGCGAGGGGAAGAAAGGCGATCTCGACGCTGACGCTCTTTGCTGGATTTGCGAGCACGATCTTCTGGCCGGTCACGCAAGTGTTGAACACGGCGGTGGGCTGGCGCGATACCTATTTCTGGTATGGCATGGCGCAATTTCTTGTGTGTCTGCTACTGCACCTGATGCTGGGCAGAGAGCAGCCAAAGTCGATATCGACGGCCCATGCGCAGGGGCGCAGCCATACGCTGGGGGAAGCGATACGTCACCCGGCATTCTGGAAACTGACTGTGGCGTTCGCGGCGAATATTTTCGTTTTTTCAGCATTGTCGGTCCACCTGATCTCGCTGCTGCAAAACATGGGGCACAGCGCTCACGTTGCCGTCCTCATGTCGATGCTGATCGGTCCGATGCAGGTGGTGGGTCGCATCCTGGAGCGCATGCTTGCGCGCGACACGGCACCACAAACCGTTGGCAAGTTCTGCTTCACAGCGCTGCCGGCAGCGCTCGTTGCTATCTTCTATTTCGGGAGCCAGGCTTGGGCGATCGCGTGCTTTTGCGTTTTATACGGCCTTAGCAACGGTATCATCACGATCGTTCGGGGCACGCTGCCACAAGCGATGTTCGGTACGGAAAACTACGGGGCGATTTCCGGTGCAATGGCGGGGCCGTCGCTACTTGCCAAAGCTGGCGGACCAATTATTGCGGCCTTGGTGCTGAGCAGCACTGGCTCGCCGTCGTCATTGCTCGTAGTGCTGTTTGTTGTCGCCCTGGCGTCCGTCCTTTCGTATTTTTCAGCCATCCGGTCTGTTGCAGCCGAGACCGCGCCGAGCTCAGTTTGACGTATCCAGGGTGTACTAGACCAGAAAGGGCAATGGCTGGATGACAGTGCACGCTAACGTAGCGTCGGCCGGCGCCGGCCGCGACCAGACCTTGATTGAAAGTGCTACAACAAAGTCTGGCTTCGATTGACGCGAATCTCACAGCGCCGCTGCTTTCGATGCTAGTGGTGCCGACGATCTATCTTCTGTTCCGGCGCCGTCTGGTGAGTTGAAGGCGCGCCGGCGCACGTCAGCCGCAGCAACCGCGTTGCTGCTGAATGGGTGGGCACTTGACCGTACCGTATGAGCAAAAGACGCAGCAGTCGCCGGCCTTTGGGCGCAGCACGACGGCACAGCCTTCGCACTCGTAGTAGAACTGGCATGCATCAGTCGGCATGGTTTCTTGTTTGCTCAGCCCGCAGTGCGGACAGGTCAAGACCGATTCTAAAATTGTCTCGGTCATCGCGTCACTTTCTGACAGTTGAAGGGAAGCCTGCGTCCGTCGTCGCTTTGGTCACCATAGAGACGTTAGCTTTGTCCGTATCCAGGTGCATGGTGGCCGTCTTGTGCTCGAAATCGATCTTTACGCCGCTCACGCCTGGAACTTGTTCAAGCGCCTTCTTGACCGTGATCGGGCATGCGGCACAGGTCATGTTCTGCACGTTAAGGGTAAGCGTTTCTGAGGTGCCGGCGAAGGCCGATCCGCCCAGGAGCAGGGCGACGATGAGTGTAGAAATGCGCATCGGAGAATCCTTTCAATAGAACAGTGGGGCGTACAAGGGAAACGTCAGCAGCAGCACGATGGGCAAGGCAACGAGCCAGAACATGATGCGCTGTTTCCTGATGACACCGTCAGCGGCGCAGGCGCCGCGAGGCGCGCAAGCGCGCGGACGCAGGTATAAATTGTAGAAGGCAGCTCCCAAAAACAGCACTGTCAGCGCGGTGAGGTAGGGGCTGTACGGTTCGAACGCAATAAGGTGAGACGCCCAGCCGCCGCCCACACCCAGCAACAGGAGGATGAGCGGACCAGCGCAACACGCCGAGGCGCCAAGCGCCGCCAACACGCCTGCGACAAGAGATCCCTTCATTCCTAATGCCATATCCACTCCAACTGGTTTCACAGAGAAATAGGATAAACTCCGTACACACATACGGAGTCAAGTACATGACTGAGAAAATGACAATCAGCCGCTTGGCCGGTGCCGCTGGTGTGAATGTGGAGACGGTCCGGTTCTATCAACGACGTGGACTGATCGATGAACCGGCGCGGCCGTACAGCGGCTACCGCACCTATGCGGGCGAAGATGTACGTCGGATTCGATTCATCAAGCGGGCGCAGTTGCTTGGCTTTACGCTCGATGAAATCGCGAGCTTGCTCAGGCTGGAAGGCTCGCAGACCTGCGCCACCACCCGCGATCTGGCAGCAAGAAAGCTCGCCATGGTAGAGGCTAAATTAAGCGATCTGCTCGCAATGAAGACAGCACTCTCAACGATGGTATCTCGCTGTGACAGCGAGCATCCTAGCGCAGGTTGCCCAATAATTCAGGCACTGATCGACGGCTGAGTTCTGTTGAAATCCTCAATCGGGAAGTCAACCACGGTGCTGAGGCGACGCTTACACACGAAAGGCCTGTTGAAGAGCTACGTGTCCACACAGTGCAGCGGGATCATCCCGGGCAGTGGCTGGCATGACCCTGTACTTGGCTGTGCTCGTGCATCTGGGTCCCGATGGTAGCATTCGATTTTTGAGTTCGACTGACCAGATGAGCTACTGTTGGGTTTGGTCACATGAAATCCCGTGACGTGTTTGGACCTATGCGCCCGTCGCGTTGCCCTAGCTGGCCGTGCGACGAGTACGGCCGTCCGGATGCAGATGCCTTCACTCTAGAAAAAGAAAGTTGCTAGTATGTTAATCAATCTAACCGAGAGCATTAGCCTCTCGTCGCTGAGACTAATGACCGGCCTTTTAGCCGTGTTATTGCTGCAGTCCCCGTCTACAGCGCTTGCCCAGGACGACGACTATATCAATCCGGACCGCCCAGGCATTGCCGATGGCAGCAAAGTCCTAAGTCCAGGTCAATTTCAAATTGAAACTGGTATCCAGAAGGAGTACCGCCAAAGCGGTTCGGAATCTGATCATCGACTGTTTTTTCCGACGTTGTTGCGCATCGGTCTAGACAAGAGCTGGGAAGTACGCGTGGAAAGCAACACCTATACTCGGCAGAGAGTATCGGATGAGAATGGTGTGGATAGGAGCCAGGGCAGTGCGCCGATATCGCTTGGTGTGAAATATCAGATAGTTGATTCGAATGGGCCAACGCAACCATCTCTTGGCACCATTGTGCGTGTCTTTCCTGAGTCCGGCTCAGGCAACTTCCGCACCCGCCACACCACCGCAGACATACGACTTGCAGCGGACTGGGATTTTGCCCCGCAATGGTCGCTTAATCCAAACGTGGGAATAGCCGTTTATGAAGACGATCAAAACCGTCTTTTCAATGCAGGGTTATTGGCCCTGACGCTCAGTTACAATCCGAATGAAAGGCTCAATTTTTTTATCGATACCGGCATGCAGTCCCGCGAAAGAAAAAACGGGCAAGCTTCCGTCATTTTCGATACGGGCGTGGCATATCTGCTGAACCGCGACATACAACTCGACTTTAGTATCGGTGCCGGCGCAGCGGGTTCTACGCCGCCACGCAGCTTCTTTTCATTGGGGATCAGCAAAAGGTTCTGACAGCTACCTTCAGCCTGATCTTGAGTACCTGGCCCCGTCGTTCCCTCTGCAAAATGATAGCGTTGCAGGCTTGGTTTATGAAGCAGGTTCCAATATTTGGACTACTTCCGGCACCGCCCCGTCCTTGCAAGATGGAGGTGAGACTTCAACCTGGTCGTGAAGGTGAAGCTTGATTGAGGCAGGTACCAGAGCACTTACATAACTGCGAGAACGACCGTGTGACACGCTGACTTCTGCGTATTGATGATCAGCCACCTGCGCGGCGCTCAGGCCAGCGAGGCAAGTGGGACGGCTAGTCTGCAGTTTCTCTGGCATATAGAGCTCGGTTACCCAACCCGTTTTACTGTTCGGCCCGAGCCTGGGATCAGCACAGCCGGTCAGAAGGGCCAGTACCGTGAGCCCAACGACCCGTGTTGTTGTTGAGATTGTCATCATTTTTTCCTTTATATATCGATGATCTATCCGTTCCCTGAGTGTAGGCGAACAGAAATGGCAGGTAATCGTGCGCGTGGCCGCGACTTCGTTCCAGATCGTTACAGGTTCGCTTCTTTGCGGATGACAGCATCGCCCAGCTGACCTGTCTCGCTGAGTTGTTTCAGGATCTCGCACTGTGCAGCCGGACGCGCCGAGTCGCATCGTCTGCGCAGATCGGAAAGCTCCGCGTGCAAGACACGGAGGTCCGCGATCTGCCGGTCTATCTCCAGAATATGCTCATCGACCAGATCGTTCACTCCCCCGCATGGTTTATCCGGGCGATCCTGGAAGCCGAGGAGAGCCTGCACTTCATCCAGGGACATGCCCAAGGCCCGGCAACGGCGGATGAAGTGCAAACGGTCTGCGTGGCTGGCGTCGTATAGGCGGTAGTTAGCCTGCGACCTGATCGGCGGCAGTAGTAGCCCCTTTTGTTCATAGAACCGAATTGTCTCTGGCTGGCAGGCCGCGAGCTTCGCTAGTTCACCAATCCGCATATTCACTTGCATCTCCCGTTGGACCTTATAGTAGCTACAGGGATTTTAATGCAATCTCTCGCTTGCCATAGGCTCCGGTCTTTTGAGTGTCAGCGTAGCTGGAGAATACGACGAGCACCGTTCAGCACAATTAGACCGATGACGACGCCGATGATCAAGTCCGGATAAGGCGAGCCCGTCCAATTCACCAATACGCCGGCCACGACCACCCCGAAGTTGGCCAGCACGTCGTTCGCGGAAAAAATATAGCTCGCCTTCATGTGTGCACCGTGGTCGCGTTTCTTGGCGATGAGTACCAGGCATGCCACGTTTGCCACCAGGGCAACAAGACCGATGCCGATCATCAAGGTCGACCGGGGATCGCTGCCGTATATGAAGCTACGGCCGACCTCGATGAGCGCAGCGATTGCCAGAGCCACCTGCAGCCAGCCCGCAACATGGGCAGATCGTGCCTTCACATGCGCCGCCCGGCCTACCGCGTACAGAGCCAGTACATAAACGGCCGCATCAGCGAACATATCCAGTGAATCGGCAATCAGCCCAGTGGACTGGGCAATCCATCCGACCACCAACTCGACAAAAAACATCGATCCATTAATTGCCAGGAGGAGGCGCAGGGTCCGCGCCTCATCTGCGTCCGCCGCAGACTGGCGCGAGCTTCCCGAAGTGACCGAGACCGGGACAGAACTGCGCAAGCTCGCGCCCAGCCGGAGAGCCGTCAGGCGCGCGAGAACTTGCTCTGCCGATCCGGAATGCATCACCTTCAATTCCCGCTTCGGAATGTCGAACGAGAGCGACAGCACACTAGCGTCATCGCTGAATGCCATACGGATCAGATTTTCTTCGGAGGCACAGTCCATCTTGGGGATCGCAAATACGCTTTCCCATCCGGCGCCGTCCACGGACGAAGCTTCAGTGGTTACAGCGGCCTGGGAAGCCCGCATCGTGGCCCCAAGATTCAAAGGGCGCAGACGATGCAGTATTGTGTCCGGGGCACCTTGATGTACCACCTTGAGTTCGCGCCCGGTGAGGTCGAACGCCAACGAACGAATACCGGACAGGCCGCCCAGAGCCATGCGTATCAGGTTCTCTTCGGATGGGCAATCCATCTTCGGGATGGAAAAAGTGCTTTCCATATAAAGCGACTGATCTGCCAACACGGGTTGCTCTTGCGTCATTAAGTCACCTTGCTATCTAAAATGTAGAGCCTACGTGCTCTGGGATCCCACCAGCGTTCACGAGGCCGTCAGCCCTTGTGCGAGACGGCCGATCCTGCCTCTTCCGTCACCGTGGAACCAACTGCCGGGCGAGCGAAGCGCGAACAAAGGGCTGGCAGCACGAAGAGGGTCAGTAAAGTCGCGGAGATCAGCCCACCGATAACGACGGTCGCCAGCGGCCGTTGAACTTCAGCTCCCGCGCCGGTTGCCAGGGCCATCGGTACGAAGCCGAGCGAAGCGACGAGCGCAGTCATCAGGACCGGACGAAGGCGCCGGACCGCGCCTTCGCGTACCGCACGCTCCCAGGGCATCCGCACCGCCAGGTCATCGATCGCGCTCATCATGACCAGGCCGTTGAGTACGGCCACACCCGACAGCGCGATGAAACCGACCGCCGCCGTGATCGAGAATGGCAGCCCCCGCAGCCACAGCGCGGCCACCCCGCCGACGAGGGCCAGTGGCACCCCGGTGAAGATGATCGCCGTCTTGCGCCACGAACCGACCGCCGAGTACAGCAGAAAGAGGATCAGGACAAAACAGAGCGGGACGACAACTGCGAGGCGCGAACGTGCGCGCTCCAGGTTCTCGAACTGGCCACCCCACTGCAGCCAGACCCCGGCCGGCAGCCGCACCTGCGACGCAATGCGTGCCTGCGCCTCTTGCACCACGCCAGCGATATCGCGGCCGCGGACATTCGCCTGAACGACCACGCGACGCTTTCCGTTCTCGCGGCTGATCTGGTTGGGACCTTTGGCCGTGACCAGCGTAGCCACCGATCCCAACGGAACGAAACCGCCCGTCGGGGTTGGAATCGGCAATCGACGCAGCCCGTCGATATCCTGCCTTACCGCATCGGGAAGCTTTACGACCACTTCAAAGCGGCGATCGCCCTCATACACGACACCCGCTTCCTGCCCGGCGAGCGCCGCGGCCAGCGTGCCGTACACATCCTGAGCAGTCAGTCCCACCCGGGCCATGGCGTCGCGATCGAGCCGTGCGTCCAGCAGCGGAAGACCTTCCACTTGCTCGACCTGTACATCGGCTGCGCCCGGCGTCGCGCGCAACTGGGCGGCGATTCGCTCCGCCGTCTGGGTCATCGTCGCGAAGTCGTCGCCGTAGACCTTCACCGCGATATCTCCCCGTACGCCGGCCAACAATTCGTTGAAGCGCATCTGGATAGGCTGCGTCAGCTCATAGGTCTGGCCGGGCAAGGCGGAAACGGCATGTTCGATCTTCTCGACCACCTCCGCCTTCGCCATACCGGGGTTCGGCCACTGGGCACGATCTTTGAGGATGATGAAGGTGTCGGTCCCGTTGGGCGGCATCGGGTCGGACGCGAGTTCGGCGGTGCCGGTTCGCGAGAAGACCAGTTTGACTTCGGGGAGCTTCGCAACCGTCTTTTCGATCGCGAACTGCATCGACTGGCTCTGGTCCACCGACGTTCCCGGGATGCGCCAGGCCTGCAGCAGAACGTCTTTCTCATCGAGCGTCGGCAGGAATTCCTGGCCCAGCGTCGAGAACAGCAGCAGCGCCAGGCCGACGGCCGCCACGCCGAAGCCGCCGGTCAGTTTGGGACGGCCCAGTGCCCGTTCAAGCCACTTGGAATAGCGCCTTGTCGCCCCGGCCACGAAGCGGTTTTCCTTTTCCTCGACGTATTTGGACAGCCACAGGGCAATCACGGCTGGCACGAAGGTCAGCGACAGCACGAACGCGAACGCGAGCGCGAGAATGACCGTCACCGCCATTGGCATGAACATCCTGCCTTCGACGCCCTGGAAGGTCATCAAGGGCACATATACCAGCATGATGATGGCCTGGCCGTAGACACTCGGCCGGATCATTTCGCGCGCTGCCGCCGCGACGGCTTCAAGGCGCTCAGCCTTGGTCAGCACGCGGCTGGCGCCATGCTGCCGTTCGGCGAGACGGCGCAGGGCGTTTTCGACAATGATCACCGCCCCATCCACGATCAGTCCGAAGTCGAGGGCCCCGAGACTCATGAGATTTGCGGTCACGCCTGCACGCAGCATACCGGCCGAAGTGAGCAACATGGTCACCGGGATCACCGCCGCCGCGATCAGCGCGGCGCGAATATTCCCGAGCAGCGCGAACAGTACCGCAATGACCAGTACCGCACCTTCGATGAGGTTTTTGGCGACCGTGTCGATGGTGGCGTCGACGAGCCGGGTTCGGTCGAGGACCGGCTTCACGATGACGTCAGGCGGTAGGGAGCGTGCGATCTCCTTGAGCCTCGCATCGACTGCGGCGGCGACCGTCCGGCTGTTCTCTCCGATGCGCATGACAGCCGTGCCGAGGACGACTTCATGGCCAGACTCCGACGCTGAGCCGAAGCGCACTGCGTGGCCAACGGTGACCTGCGCAACTTGCGAAACCAGGATAGGGGTGCCGTTGCGTGTAGCGACGACGAGCTTGCCCAGTTCATCGGCAGTGGTGACCCGGGCATTGGCGCGCACCGTGAGCGCTTCACCGTTACGCTCGACGATGCCGGCGCCTGCGCTAGTGTTGTTCCGTTCCAGTGCCTCGGCCAGACTCGACAAGCTCAGGCCTGCCGCGGCGAGTCGTTGCGGATCCGGCATGACCACGTACTGTTTCGTGTAGCCGCCGAGGACATCGATACCGGCAAGTCCCTTCGTCGTTTTGAGCTGGGGCGCGACGATCCAGTCCTGAATCGTGCGCAGGTAAGTCGCTTTCTCGATGTCGCTACGCAGTCGCGCACCTTCGGGTGTCAGGTAGCTGCCGTCAGTCTGCAGGCCCGCCTTCGTCCCGTTTTCATGCTGTCCTGCAAACTCCACCGTCCACATATACACGTCGCCGAGTCCGGTGGCGACAGGGCCCATTGCAGGGGCAACACCGCCCGGCAGATCGCGTTCAGCGGAGCGCAGGCGTTCGGCCACCTGCTGCCGCGCGAAATAGATGTCCGTGCCATCCGCGAAGACTGCCGTCACCTGGGCAAAGCCGTGCCGGGCCAGCGAGCGTGTGGATTCGAGTCCGGGAATGCCCGCCAGCGCGGTCTCGATCGGGAAAGTCACTTGCCGCTCTACGTCGGCTGGCGAGAGCGCCGGAGCCAGAGTGTTGATCTGTACCTGGACGTTGGTAATGTCGGGTACCGCATCGATCGGCAGGCGCGCAAGGGCGACGGCGCCAACCAGGGCGGCCAACACCGTCACGAACAGTACCAGCCAACGGCGGGCGACGGCGAATGTAACGATGCGAGCGATCATTTCAAACCCGCTCCGCAGGAATGTGCCAACTTCGGTTTAATCATTATCGCCACCTTTGCCTTTGCCCAGCTCCGCCTTCAGCACATAGCTGTTGGTCACGGCCACGCGCTCGTCGCCCGTCAGGCCCGACGCGACCGTGACGTAAGCGCCATTGGTAGGGCCAAGCACGACGGGTTTGACGGCAAATCCCTCATTCGTGCGAACAAAGACGGAAGGCTTGTCTTCGACTGTTTGCACCGCGTTCTGCGGAACAGCCAACGCGGCTTTTCCGCCCGGATGCTTCAGCAGCACCGAGGCCCGCACCGTCTCGCCTACCCGCCAGGCGGCCTGCACGTTGGGCAAGGTTGCCAGAGCTTGTACCTGACGGGTGGCTGGATCAATCACGCGGGAAATGAAGGCAATGCGGCCGGTACCGTTGCGGGTTGGTGTGGAGACGTCGACAGCCGCGCCTACCTGGACACGGCTCGCATCCTCGGGCGGCAGAGCCAGTTCGACCGACACTTCGGACAGGTCTGCGATGCGGAAAAGTTCGGCGTTGGGAGCCACGACATTACCCAACACCGCCTGGCGCGCGATCACGTAACCCTTGATGGGGGAGCGCACCACCAAACGGTTCAGCGGGCCACTGCCGCTGCCGCCGGCCGCCGCCAAGCGCTGTTCCGCCAGACGCAAGCGCGTCTGGCCGTTCGCAGCGGCAGCCTTCGCGGCGATGTAGTCCTGCTCTGCCGAGACCTTCTCCTTGTACAGCCGCTCTTCGCGCTGCAGGGTGGTGCGCGCGAGGTCGAGGTCACGTTTTGCGGCTTCGACGTCCGCTTTCAGCTGGGCCGCTTCGCCGCTTTCCACGACCGCGAGTATGTCGCCGCGCTGCACCGGCTCCCCAAGGTTACGCTGGAGCGCGGTGATTCTTCCGCCAACGGACACTGCGACCACCTCCGAACGGGAAGGGCTTGCTTCGATCGTCGCCGGTGCCTCAATGGAGTCAGCGAAGATCTGGCGTACAGGTGCTACCTCGATGTTGGATGCGGTGACCTGCGCACTCGACATACGAACGACGTCAGCCTTTCCGTTTTCAGCGGCTTCGCCTTTGTCCTTCCCATGCTGTTCGGCCGCTTCGCCTTTTTCTTCCTTTTGCTGTTCGGTAGGGGCCTTCCGGCTCGCCTCAGGCGTTTTAGTGCATGCGGTCAACAGTAAAAAACCGGCGCAGACCAGGGGACGGTAAAACTTGTGCATCAGTCAGTCCTTGTAGATGGGGTCGAGGCGCCCGAGCAGTCGAGCCAGGCGGGCGCGGGCGTCATGGAACGCGGCCAGTGCATCGATGGCGGCTTCCTGTGTTTGCGACAGCGAACGCTCGGCCTCGATCAGGTCGAGTTGTGAAAACTTGCCCTCTGAGTAGCCGATGCGGGCTATACGCGCGGCTTCCCGGGCGGCAGCCAGCTCAGGCCCGTTCGCAGACGCTGCGCTTGCCTTGGCGTTGTCGACATCTGCACGGGCAGAAGCGAGAGTTTCGGCCAGGTCCAATTCGACCGCGCTGCGATCGGCCTCGGCTTTGTCCAGCTCGGCCCTCGCACGAGTTACCACGGCATTGCCACGATTGAATAACGGGAGCGGAACCGACAGCGAGAGCACCGCTGCGTTGTCGTTCGTCTCTTTCAGGCGGCGCGCGCCGGCGCTGACAGTCAGGTCCGGGATGCGCGCGCTGCGGGCGGCATCGACCCGCGCGTTCGCCGCGGCCACCTGTGCATCGGCCGCGGCCAATGACGGGAATGTCCCCGACGCGCCAAGCTCGCTTCCGGCGCTTGTATCGTCGAACCACGGCGCCGCAACGGCCAGAGGTTGCGCAGCCCCGATCAGCCTTGCCAGGTTGGCTTGCGCCACGTTCGCGGCACGCTCGGCACGTTCCGCGGCGACAGCTGCACTGATGCGCTGCGCCGATGCCCTTTGTTCATCGATGGGGGACACCTTGCCGGCACTTACCCGCAGACGTGCGACGCGTTCAGCCTGTTCGAAGAGTTCCCGCCGCTCGTTCGCGGCCTTGGCGCGGCGTTCACTGGCGACTACAGCGATGAATGCCTGGGTGATACGTAAGGTCAGGTCAGCTTTGGCAGCGGTGACGCCAACCAGCGCATTTGCCTGATCAGCCAGGGCGACACGGGTACGGGCGGCGCGCTTCCCCCCCAACTCAAGGGGCATCGAGACAGAGAACGTGGTTTCGCTCGCCCCAAAGCGAGCGTAGCGCCCTGTGCCGAGAACGTTTTCCGCTGCTACCGAAAGGGTTGGGTTCGGTAAAAGTCGGGATGACTGCACGGTGGCATTGGCCACGTTGACGCTCGCCTCAGCTCCACGAAGCCCTGGCGCGACCGCGCGGGCGCGCGCGACAGCGTCGCTTAACGTGAGCGCGGGCGCAGCCGTAGGTAGGCTTTGCGCGTACAACTGCCGCCCAGGCGCAGGCACGACAGCCAAAATGGCTACGGCAACCAGATGGGGCAGGTGGGGAGAGCGAATGACCATGCAGAACCTTTTGCATACATTAGTCTCCGCTTTATAAACGTTGAAGTAGCTAGAAGGTCAAGCGTGGCAGTCGTAAACTCTAAATAATCTGTTCGCACTGCAAGGCCTGCTGCGTGTGAAGTTTTGTGTTACCGAGAGTGTAGGGACCGGCGACTGCGAAAAAAGATATGGTGGAATACTGCTACGGCCTGAACCAACCATACCGCATCGGCTACTATCCAAGCGAACGCGTCAAGTCCTGGTACGGAACATTGCCTTAGCGTGTGGGATCAAAGTAGGATTCTTCGTCCTCGCGCTGCTCGGGGTTGCGACGCTGTAGATGGAGGGATTTTCCGAGGTTGGTAGAAGTCTGTTCGTGGTATTCCACGGGCTGCGGCGGCTGCAGTGCGATGTTGGCTACGGCCCTGGTCAAGAGGAATTCGCGATGGGACATGGAGCGATATGTACCGATGGCATGCGAACTGGATGGCAGGCCATTGCCCGTCCATGCTATATTTCGCCCATGGTCCGTCGCTTCGTGTACATCATTGCCGCAATTCTCGCACTCCAGTTCAGCTGGACGGCGGTGGGCGCGTACTGCATGCACGAAACGGGCCGCGCCGCACAGCACTTCGGTCACCACCAGCATGTCGAGGATGGCGACGAGTTCCCTGTCGCTTCCAAAGATACCCCTGCTGCAGTAAAGAAATTCGCCGTACATGCGCACTGCGCGTCGTGTCACCACGCTACGCTGGCGATCGACACATTCCACGTCCCGCTGTATGTGCAGCGGGCGAGCGTTGCGCCGGACACGGACGTCGTGTCGCTGTCCTCTGTCTACACCCCTCCGCCTGAACGTCCTCAATGGAACTCCGCCGCTTAGATCCGGCGGAGCCATATCTTTTCTGATTTGATTTTGGCAGGTTACCTTGGGCGCTCGATGCAGCCATGGTCCTGTCATGCCGCCGGATGACCTTCGTATTCACTTTCGGAGTTATCCATGCAAACCAGATTCATCATGCTGGGGGCAGCGGCATTGTCGATGCCGCTCCTCGCAGTTGCTGCACAGCCAAGTGATCAGCAAACAATTTCCGTAACGCCGCGTTCGTATGCGCCGGCGCCGTCTACTGCGGCGGCCGTCATTACCCTGGATGAGGCAATACGCCTTGCCCTGGCGTCGAATCCGACGCTGCGCTCCACGACGCAAAGTGTCGCGATAGCGGATGCCACCAGAACGCAAGCCGGCCTCCGTGTCAATCCGGAACTCTCCGTCCTACGGGAGGGGATGGATCGCTCAAACCGTACCCAGACCGTTCAAATCAACCAGCGCCTTGAACTGGGCGGCAAACGCTCGGCGCGGGTCGATGTGGCGGAGCAAGAGCGGCAAGTAGCCGTGCAAGACGTCGCGGTCGCGCAAGCGCAACTACGCGCCGATGTCACCACCTTGTACTTCGAAGCGCTCATTGCCCAGGAACGCCTGGAGCTGGCGCGGGCATCCGTGCAGGTTGCGGAAAAGGCCACGCTCGTGGCGTCCAAGCGCGTCACTGCTGGGCGAATTTCACCTATTGAACAATCGCGATCCCGCGTCGCGGAGGCCGGTGTGCGGCTCGAACTGGCGCAAGCCTCGTCCGAGGTCAGCCTGGCCAGGCAGAGGCTCGCCGCTCTCTGGGGCCGCACCGATGCGATACAGCTGTCGTTGGAGCGACCTGCCGACGACATCTCGGCATTGCCGCCGTTGGACGAGGTACGCCGGCAGCTTGAAGCAGGGCCGCAGCTTCGCCGGGCGCGTGAACAGGTTGCGCGGGAAGAGGCCCAGGTAAGGCTCGAACGCGCCCAGCGTGTGCCGGACCTCACGGTCACACTCGGGAGCCAGCGTGACAACCAGATCGGCCATAACCAGGCCGTTGTTGGCTTATCGGTCCCGCTGCCGCTGTTCAATCGCAACCAGGGCAACATGCTGGCCGCCTTGCGGCGCACTGACAAGGCGCGTAGCGATCTCGATGCGGAAAAGCTGCGGGTGAGCCAGGCGCTGAACGAAGCCTATCAGCGTGCCCAGGTGGCGCAGCAGGAAATCACCAGCTTTACTGCCGAAATCCTTCCGGTCGCGCAAACCACCTATGACGCCGCAGTGACAGGCTTCGAAGCCGGCAAATTCAGCTTCCTTGATGTCCTCGACGCCCAGCGGACCCTGTTCCAGACGCGGGCTCAATACCTGCGAGCGCTTTCGGACCGCTACCGCTCGGTGGCTGATCTCGGACGCTATGTCCAGCTCAGGCCCGGCCAGAACAAGTAATTCCACAGGAATCTCACATGAAGTTCAATCTCGATAAAAAGTCCCGGAAGTCCATTCTGGGCGTCGTACTCATCGGCATTCTGCTCGGTGCCACCATCATATTCTGGAAAAAAGGCGGTCAAACCGAAGCTGTACAGGAAGCGCATGGCGAACAGCCTCGCGCTTCGAAGCAAGCCAAGAAAGAAGATCATCCGGCAGCTGGTAACGGCCTGATCGTGCTATCGAATCAGCAGATCCGTACAGCCGGCATCGCCACCGCAAAGGCAGCGCCTGCAGCCATCGGTACCGTTGTCCAACTGCCTGGCGAAGTTCGCTTCAATGAAGACCGGACGGCGCACATCGTGCCGCGGGTAGCGGGTGTCGCCGAGTCCGTTTCAGCAGATCTCGGAGCGACTGTCAGGAAGGGCCAGGTACTTGCCGTAATCTCCAGCCCAGAGCTCGCCGACCTGCGCAGCACCGCGCTGGCCACCCAAAAGCGCCTCGGTCTGGCGAAAGTGACCTACGCGCGGGAGAAAAAGCTATGGGAGGACAAGATCTCGGCCGAGCAGGATTATCTCCAGGCGCAACAGGCGCTTCGCGAGGCCGAAATCGCTGCCCAGACGGCGAACTCGAAACTCACTGCCTTGGGCGCAAATGGCCCGAGCGGTCCGCTGAACCGGTATGTCCTGCGCGCTCCTTTCGATGGGGTCGTCGTCGAAAAGCACATCACGCAAGGCGAAATGGTGAAAGAGGACACCAACGTCTTCCTGCTGTCCGATCTCTCCACAGTGTGGGTCAACGTCGTGGTGACCGCAAAGGATCTGGAAGCGATACGTGTTGGACAGACCGCCACGGTGAAATCGACGTCGTCCAGCTCTTCGGCGAGCGGCAAGGTCAGCTATGTGGGCGCGCTGCTGGGAGAGGAAACCCGTTCGGCGACGGCGCGCGTCGTGCTGTCGAACCCGGCGCTTGCATGGCGTCCGGGCCTCTTCGTCAACGTCAACATGACGCGTGGGACGCGCGAGGTGCCCGTCGCAGTCGTTTCCGATGCAGTCCAGACCATCGACGGCAAACCGGTGGTCTACGTTCGGGTAGCTCAGGGCTTCCAGGCGGAGAACGTGAGCGTCGGCGCCAGTGACGGCAAGTTTGTCGAGATCGTCTCCGGCCTCGAACCGGGAGCCGCGTACGCCACGGCCGGCAGCTTTGTCCTCAAAGCCGAGCAGGGCAAGGGCAGCGCCGAGCATGAAGAATGACAGGAGGCCGCCCAATGTTTGATCGCATCATTCGCTTCGCCATCGAGCACCGCTGGCTCGTCATGCTGGCCGTGTTCGGCATGGCCGCAGTCGGAATCTACAGTTACCAGAAGCTGCCCATTGATGCAGTGCCCGACATCACCAACGTCCAGGTCCAGATCAACACCTCGGTGTCCGGTTACTCGCCGCTCGAGGTCGAGCAGCGCGTCACCTTCCCGATCGAAACGGTGATGGCCGGCCTGCCCGGTTTGGAGCAGACCCGATCCCTATCTCGTTACGGCCTGTCCCAGGTAACCGTCATCTTCAAGGACGGCACCGACATTTATTTCGCGCGCCAGCTGGTTAATCAGCGCATTCAGGAGGCCAGGGAAAATCTCCCGGGCGGCGTGGCGCCGATGATGGGGCCGATATCGACTGGTCTGGGCGAAATCTATCTCTGGACGGTCGAAAGCGAACCGGGCGCGAAAAAGCCCGATGGTACGCCGTACACGCCGACTGACCTGCGCGAAGTGCAGGACTGGATCATCAAGCCGCAGCTGCGCCAGGTGCCAGGCGTCACGGAAATCAACTCCATCGGCGGCTTCGCCAAGGAGTATCACGTCACGCCCGATCCTGCGAAGCTGAGCTCCTATGGCCTGACGCTCAAGGATGTCGTCGCTGCCATCCAGCAAAATAACGGCAATGTCGGCGCCGGTTACATCGAGCGGAGCGGCGAGCAGTTGCTGGTACGCGCGCCTGGGCAGGTGCGTAGCCTCGACGATATCCGCAACACCATACTGCACAGCGTGCGCGGAGTGTCGATTCGGGTACGCGACGTCGCCGAAGTAGGGCTGGGCGCCGAATTGCGTACCGGCGCTGCGACAGAGAACGGCCGGGAAGTCGTGCTGGGCACGGTCTTCATGCTGATCGGCGAGAACAGCAGGGTCGTCGCGCAAGCCGTTGCAGACAAAATGGTACAGGTCAACCGTACACTGCCGTCCGGTATCCACGCAGTGCCGGTGTATGACAGGACGGTCCTGGTCGACAAGGCGATTGCCACGGTGAAGAAGAACCTGCTCGAAGGCGCCGTGCTGGTCATCGTCATTCTGTTCCTATTCCTGGGCAACTTCCGCGCGGCGCTGATTACGGCGATGGTCATTCCCCTGGCCATGCTCTTCACCTTTACAGGCATGGTCACGTACAAGGTCAGTGCCAACCTGATGAGCCTTGGTGCTCTGGACTTCGGGATCATCATCGATGGCGCGGTGGTCATCGTCGAGAACTGCGTGCGACGGCTTGCCCATGCACAGGAACACCACCGCCGTAACCTGACCTTGAGTGAGCGTTTCCATGAGGTGTTTGCCGCCGCCGGCGAGTCACGGCGTCCGCTGTTGTTCGGACAGCTGATCATCATGGTCGTGTACCTGCCGATCTTTGCCCTGTCCGGCGTCGAAGGGAAGATGTTCCATCCGATGGCGTTCGCCGTCGTGGCGGCGCTGCTCGGGGCGATGATCCTGTCGATGACCTTTGTCCCCGCAGCTGTTGCACTCTTCATCGGCAAACGCGTGGCCGAGAAGGAAAACCGGCTGATGGGCTGGGCGCGCCGGGCATACGAACCGATGCTCGAAAAAGTACTGGCCAACGCGGCGCTGGTCGTCACGAGCGCCGTCGTTCTGGTCGTGCTGTCGGGCTTGTTGGCGGCCCGGCTCGGCAGCGAGTTCGTACCCAGCCTGAACGAGGGCGATATCGCACTGCAGTCCCTGCGCATTCCGGCGACCAGTCTCACGCAGTCGCTCGACATGCAGAAGCGGCTCGAAGCCGGCCTGAAAGCCAAGTTCCCGGAGATCGAACGCGTCTTCGCGCGAACGGGTACGGCGGAGATTGCCTCGGACCCGATGCCCCAGAATATCTCGGATGGCTATGTCATGCTGAAACCCGAAACGAAGTGGCCGGCGCCGAAGAAAAGCCGCAGCGAGCTGATCGCTGCGATCAAGGAGGAAGCGGAGAAGTATCCAGGTAACGGCTATGAATTCTCGCAGCCGATCCAGCTTCGCTTCAACGAGTTGATCTCGGGCGTGCGCAGCGATGTGGCCGTCAAGGTGTTCGGCGACGACATGGATGTGCTGGCAGATACGGGGCAGCGAATTGCCGAGGCCTTGCAGCGCGTACCGGGCGCAACTGAGGTCAAGGTCGAGCAGACTGGCGGCCTGCCCATGCTGACGGTGCAGATCGATCGCGAGAAGACCGCCAGGTATGGGCTGAACATCAGCGATGTGCAGGAGACGCTCGCCATTGCAACCGGAGGCCGTGAAGCCGGTACCGTGTTCGAGGGCGACCGCCGCTTCGACATCACTGTTCGGCTGCCGGAGACCTTGCGTACCGACCTGGATGCGCTGAAGCGCCTGCCGATTTCGCGTCCGGCGGCATCGCCTGACGGGACGGCATCGTTCATCCCCTTGGGTGAAGTGGCCACGCTGTCGTTTGCGCCAGGCCCGAACCAGATCAGCCGTGAAAATGGCAAGCGCCGGGTGGTGGTCAGTGCGAACGTACAAGGCCGCGATATCGGCAGCTTTGTGCCCGAAGCAGAGATGGCAATCCAGAAGAACGTGAAGATTCCGTCCGGCTACTGGACGACTTGGGGCGGCACCTTCGAGCAACTGCAATCGGCGACACACCGTCTGCAAGTGGTGGTGCCCCTGGCGCTCTTCCTGGTGTTCACGCTCCTCTTCGTCATGTTCAACAACGTCAAGGACGGTTTACTGGTGTTCACCGGCATTCCCTTCGCACTGACCGGCGGGATTCTTGCGTTGACCCTGCGGGGCATTCCAATGTCCATTTCCGCAGCGGTTGGCTTTATCGCGCTGTCGGGCGTCGCGGTGCTCAACGGCCTGGTGATGATCTCGTACATCCGGTCGCTACGTGAAAGCGGCATGCCCTTGGACGAAGCGATCCACCATGGTGCGTTGACCCGCCTGAGGCCGGTCTTGATGACGGCCCTCGTGGCGTCGCTTGGCTTCGTGCCGATGGCCCTGGCCACCGGTACCGGCGCCGAGGTACAGCGGCCGCTCGCGACCGTCGTTATCGGCGGGATCCTTTCCTCGACCGCGCTGACGTTGTTGGTGCTGCCGCTCCTGTACCGCCTAACGCATCGCAACGATGATGTGGCGGACATATCGGCGAAGACGGTTCGCGTACCAGTGTAAATGCAAAGGGCGCGACGACAACAGACGCATGGGTCGTCGCGCCCGACAATCGGATAGTCATTGAAGAGGACGTATATGAAACAGTCAGAAAAAATCCGGCTCGAGTTGCCGCTTGTCCTGCGCGACGTCGACGATCCGAAGGACCATTGCGTCGACAGACTGATACAGGCACTGTCAGGCCGGCCGGAACTCGATCGCGTGCATGTCAAAGAGGGGGAACCGGACGTGCCGGTCTTGTGCCTGCACTACGATCCGGCGCAGACCACCGTGGCACGCTTGCGTGAACTGGTCCGGTCGGTCGGTGCCGAGCTGACCGACAAGTACGGCCACTACGTTGCCCGCACCAGCGCGCCGCTGCATGCGCGCAGCGCCAGGCTGTTCTCCGATCGCCTGCGGAGCATGGACGGCGTGCTGGAAGCGGAGGTATCCGCTTCGGGTGCGATCCGTGTCGAATACGAACGCGCTGTCGTCTCGCAAGCTGACCTGGAACGCATGATAGGAAACTTTGGCGGCGCTATCTCGCGGCACACTGACGGGCCGCGTGAACCGGCCGGGACGTCGAGCGTAGCGTCCGCAGGCGACACTGCGAACAAAAATCAGGAGATGCGGACCGCCGCGCGCGGGGCGCCCCCTACCCAAGACGACCACGGCCATGAATCCGCGCATAGGCACGGCGTCCAGATACCGGGCACCGACGCCGACAGTGACGACCACGCCCATGGTGACGAGAACGGCGGACATGCTGGGCACGACCATGCCCATGGCGGCATTTTCGGGGAAAAATCCGAGTTGATCTTCGCTGTCCTCGCCGGCTGTTTTGTGCTGGCGGGATGGCTGGTCGGCCGTGCCAATACAGGACCGGACTGGCTACCGGTTGCGCTCTTTTGCGGTGCTTATGTGTTCGGCGGGTACTTCACCACCAAGGAGGCGCTTGAAAACATTCTAGCCCGCCGCTTTGAGATCGACACGCTGATGCTTGTAGCAGCGGTCGGTGCGGCCGCGCTTGGAAAGTGGGCAGAGGGCGGCTTGCTACTGTTCCTGTTCAGCCTGGGTCATTCGCTCGAACACTTTGCCATGGGGCGCGCGCGCCGCGCTATCGAAGCGCTGGCAAAGCTTGCGCCTGAAACCGCTGTGGTCAAACGCGGCAACGCGACTATGGAAGTACCCGTCGCGCAGCTCGCGCTCGGTGACGTCGTCCTGGTCAAACCGAATGAACGGTTGCCGGCTGATGGCGTAGTCGTCAAGGGGACAACCAGCGTCAACCAGGCGCCGGTGACCGGAGAGAGCGTCCCGGTCGACAAGCAGCCGGTCGCGAATGGCAAGGCCGCGATCGGTGCATTCGAAAAAGTCGGTGCCGCTAGCCGCGTATTTGCGGGAACGATCAACGGCACTGGCGCAATCGAGGTCATGGTCGCCCGGCTTGCGACCCAGTCGACGATGGCGCGGGTGGTGCAGATGGTGGCCGAAGCCGAGGCCCAGCGCTCGCCCACCCAGCAGTTCACCGACAAGTTCGAGCGGATCTTCGTGCCCGCCGTCCTGGGGCTCGTCGGCCTGCTGATGCTGGCCTTCCTGGTCATCGACGAATCATTCGCGGACAGCTTTTACCGCGCCATGGCGGTGCTGGTGGCTGCAAGTCCATGTGCGCTCGCCATTTCGGTCCCTAGCGCCGTTTTATCCGGGGTGGCCCGCGCGGGCCGCGGCGGGGTTCTGATCAAGGGCGGCGGACCGTTGGAAAACCTCGGCAGCCTGACATCGATCGCCTTCGACAAGACCGGCACATTGACAGAGGGGCGCCCCAAGCTCACCGACATCGTTGTCGCCGAAGGTGTCACCGAGCATGAGCTGCTGGCAATCGTCCTTGCGGTCGAGTCGCATAGCGACCATCCCCTTGCTTCTGCTTTGGTCGCAGGTGCGCAGGAACGCCTGCCAAAGGAATTCCCGGTGCCGCAGGCGGGCGATGTCAAGAGCATCACAGGACGTGGTGTGCAGGCGACCATCGACGGCCAGACCGTGTACATCGGCAAGCCAATTTTATTTTCCGAACTGCCCGGCGCCATACTGCCGGATACGCTCGCAAATGCCAACAAGCAGTTGATGATGGATGGCCGCACAACCATGATCGTGCGCAGCGGCGAACGCTTTCTGGGGACGATCGGCGTGATGGATACGCCGCGCAAAGTGGCCGCCTCGGTCATGACCCGCTTGCGCGCGCTCGGGATCGAGACACTGATCATGATTTCCGGCGACAATCAGCAAGTTGCCAATGCCGTAGCGAAATCCGTTGGTCTGACTGAGGCCCAGGGCGATCTGATGCCTGAACAGAAGGTCGAAGCGATCAAGAAGCTGCGTGTGCAGCATGGCAAGGTCGCTATGGTCGGCGACGGCGTTAATGATGCGCCTGCCATGGCAAATGCGACCGTCGGGATCGCCATGGGCGCCGCCGGCTCGGACGTGGCCCTCGAAGCAGCCGATGTGGCATTGATGGGTGATGACTTGGGCCAACTGCCTTTCGTGGTTGGCCTCTCGCGCCAGACCAGTCGGATCATCAAGCAGAATCTGTGGGTCAGCCTTGGCGTTGTCGCGGTCCTGATTCCGGCCACCATGTTCGGCCTGAATATTGGCACAGCCGTATTGTTTCACGAAGGGTCGACCTTGCTGGTGGTGATCAACGCTTTGCGCCTGCTGGCCTTCAAGGATCCGGACCACGACGGCGCCATCGGCTCGCCAGCCGCACAGGGCGCTCTTGGCACCGCTGGGGCCCCGGGCGTGGTCGGAGGGGCGAAACCATGACGGCCACGCTGGAACGTGTAATGGCGTTCGCGGCCCTGCCAGCCGCCTCCGTTTTACTGGGGGCGGGCGCGACCTTTATCCGCACGCCAGGCGCGGCCATGCGCAGCGCAGTACAGCACCTTGCCGCGGGCGTCATCTTTTGCGTGCTTGCGACCGAACTGCTGCCCGACCTCGTGCATCGCCGTATGCCCTGGGTCACGGTGACAGGGTTTTCCATAGGCGTTGGCGTCATGCTTGCGCTCAAGTGGGCGGCTGAACGGAAGCCCGCGGATGCCGAGGGCCGGGACACCCGTGGGCTGCTAACGGCGATGGGCGTCGACGTTGCGCTCGACGGCATGTTGATCGGACTGTCGTTTGCGGCCGGTGAACGCCAGGGTATGCTGCTGACCATTGCGCTTGTCCTCGAACTGTTCTTCCTCGGGGTGTCGTGCGCGACGTCGCTCGGCAAAATTGGTAAGAGCAAAGGCAGGATTCTCGGCGCATGCACCTTCCTTGCGTTCGCGCTGCTCCTTGGCGCAGGTTCGGGTGCGGTCGTGCTCAACCACGTACAACCTGCTTATGTCGATGCCATGTTGGCTTTCGGGGTCGCGGCGCTGCTTTACCTGGTGACGGAAGAACTACTGGTCGAGGCCCACGAGGAACCGGAAACACCGGTTCAGACAGCGATGTTCTTCCTGGGCTTTATCGTGCTGTTTACGCTCGACATGCTGGTGTAAGCCACTGAGAAGCGACTTGCTGGTCGGAGTGGTCATTGGCTTGTGGACCACTCCGACGGCCGGCAAGTGCGAGTCTTGTTCCCGCGTTACGTATAGTTCTGTGGGCAGAGAGCGCGTTCAACCAGCTCGATCAGGATATGGATGATCTTGATGTGCATTTCCTGTACGCGATCGGCAAAGCGTCCAGCCGGCGCCTCGATGCACACGTCGCATAATGACGCCAGCTCGGAACCATGTTGGCCAGTCAGGCCGATGACGCGAACGCCTAGTTTGCTTGCGACGCGGGCCGCGTTGAGAACCGAAGGGCTCTTGCCGCTTGTGCTGATCGCCAGCAGTATGTCGCCGGCCCGTCCATGCGATTCGAGGAAGCGCGAAAAAATCTGGTCATAGCCGTAATCGTTGGCGACGCACGAGATATAGCTTGGGTCGCTGATTGCAACGGCGGCGATGCCGGGACGGTCGAGCCTGAATCGTCCGGTAAACTCCTCCGCGAAGTGCATGGCATCGCACATCGAACCGCCGTTTCCGCAGGAAAAGGCTCGCCCTGAACTTTCGAATGCGCTGATAAGTAGCTGCGCTGCCTCAGCGACGGACTGTAAGGAATGAGAATCGTTGCTGAATGCTTCGAGCGTCGCCCGTGCCTCGGCCAAGCTGGTCTTGATGTGTTCGATCATGGCGTGCCTTTCTCCATCGGCGTGTCGTCAGATATCCGCCTCTTTGGCATGTTTGTCGCATTCTGCTGCACAGATTTCACACGCGCGTTGGCACCGAGCGCAGTGCGCATGCTCTTTGGCGTGTACAGCACAGGCAGCTGCACAGGTACGGCAGATATGGGCGCACAACCGGCAAAAGTCGCCGTGGTGTTCCGAGCCGCGAGCTAAGGCGTTCATGGTCGCAGTACAAATATCGGCGCAGTCGAGGTTGATCAAGGCACAATCGCCATTGCCTTCCCGGATGTCGGCTGCAGCGCAGGCTTGACTTGCGTGAATGGCTTCCTCGCATGCTTCGATACATGCGTGCAGATTGTTCTGTTCCGTCGTTGTCATGATTTTTCCATTGGCAGTGGGTGAGTGAGGGATGTTGAAACAAAGTCTACGAGGAAGGGTAGCGCAGGCATAGAATTTGGCGCGCACACCTCAGATATCGGGGCTGGAAACTCTGCTGATTCGGTGCGTGCGCCGTGTACTTCTTACGGGCGATAACCGAGGTCGAGCGCAGATCTATAGTCTCTCGGCCCACGAACGTTGTGTAATCGGCTGAGGCTGGAAAGGGTGAATACATGGTAGACCCGCACGAGCGTTTCGACGGCTTTGCGATTCTTATCGCGCTCGCGGTTGCAATTTGCGGTGTCGGTGCGTTGCTTGTTTTTTTTCGATGGCTGCGGCGAGGTGCCAAGCGCAAGCCGGGCGCTCCCGCCGGTCGCGGAAGGGCAACTCGGACAACTCGGAAGAAACGCCGAAAGTAACAAGTCAGCTTCAATACGGGCGAAAGCCGTGAGGACAGGCAAGGAGGAGGGCAGGATGGGTTCAGGACATTCGTGTGCAGTTCCTGCGGGACAGAGCGAATGACCTTTATGGATGGCGGCGATCTGACAACGGTCTTACCGATCAATGTATTCCCAAGTGACGCCGCGATCATTGCTACGGATTACATTTCCCCTGATCGCGCCGTACAGCCTACCGGACGGCGTACTTGCAAGTGCGGTGATTGGCGCGACTGGTGACCGCATTCGGGTCCAATGGTCGCCACCGTCCGGGCTGATAAACAATCCATCGCCCGCGGCAGCATATATACGTTCCGGCAGGGCGGCATCGGAGCTCACGGCGCGGGAACCGAGGGCAAGCTGGCCTGCGCGTTTCCACCCACAGAAGCAATCCATCGCGCGATGTACACCCGTGCGCGTCGCTGCGAATAGCCATCCGGTACCGGTTTCACTCGGCATAGTCGAGTGTGCCAATTGCGATACCGGTTCATGAGGGCCATGATTGACGAGGCGCCAGACTGCGCCGGCGTTGTGGCTACGGAAAATGCCTTTCCCATCAATGTAAGCATAGATGGTACGCGGCTGGGCCGAATGTGGCGCAAGTGCGACAACGGTGCCACCAGGCAGCCCGTGGTTGCGCGCCACCCAGCTGCGCCCACCATCCCGGCTACTCAACACGCCTGAGCCAACCACTACGACATATAGTGTTTTGGCGCGACCGGCCGAAACCTTGAACGAGAGGATATTGCCTTGCACCCAAGACGGCAGCCGAACCGGGAGCCACGTCCGCCCTTCGTTCAGGCTGCGGGCAAGGGATCGGGGCGTCGCTTTCCACAGCGTCGGGCTGACATCGTCGAACTCGAGGGAGACGATTGGCGCCAACGTGGCAGATAATTGGTCTGGTTCTGTGATGCTCGGTTGTGCCGCGAGTAGAGTCGACACTGTCATTGCGCCAAGCATACAAACACGAATGAAGTTTTGTATTGTGCCCATTGCACTCTCCTGTCGCGAACCGCCGAAGTAGTCTCGTTGCGAAATACATTCCGCAAGAATACAGAGTAAGGCTCCGTGATCACGGCCTTTTCGGCGTCGCATAGAAATCGAGGGGCGAGGGCGGGCATCGGCGCTTTGGCGCCCGGCCTCCCGGACAGAATTTGACCGACGCTCTAGATTTGCAGCATGAATAAAAGAACATTAAAAGACCTGCTCTATGAACAGGCGGCCGGAACGGAAAATCCGTTCCCAGCCCAACGCGACTAGAACTGGTTAGTCCTCTACAGTTACAAAGCCAGCATTCAAAAGCACGCCGATTAGAAATGCTTTGCCAAAATCTTTCGGCGCATGCGAGTGACCGTGGCCGGCGTGGTCGTGACCAGCGTGCGCATGATGGTCGTCGTGGTTTTCGTGTCCATGGTCATGGTTGTCTTCGCTAATGTCGCGGGTTTGGTTCGTCATCGTTGTCGGCAGGTCGGTTCGAGCGCGAAGTGTTTTCTGACCATATTTTGCACTTTCTGGCCTCGACAGGGAGCACTCGACGATTGTTGATTGGAAGCACCGCTCATAGGAGTGCTAGGTTCGAGTTAGTCGGCGTTAATTCTGCTGCCAATTCAAAGGATGAGGTTGGCGGCTCAACGTTAAATTAGCAACAGGTAAAAGAAGCGCCTTACATCTGTTCGCCTGGCGGCGACGTCGATACAAGCCAGGCCGCCAGCACGACGACCGCCAGCAGTACCAATGCCTCGACCCAGAGTACGCGCCTGAATCGTGCAGGTAGAAGCTCCGGCACGGCATTACCTGCGAACTCACGCGAGAGCCATGGCGGCATCACGAAAAACCGGTTGAATCCGCCAAGAATCGCCGCAACGCCAACGAGCAGCAGCTTTGCCACGAGCGTATTGCCGTATGAGTTGCCAACGAGATTCCCGAGCCCGCCGAGATTTCGCCAAGTGGCATACAGGCCAGTGATGAAAATACCGACGAGGGCGAAGGTTGCCGAGCTGGACAAGGCCCCGACATAGGTCGCACGCGCACGCCTGTCGGCCGCCGTCATGTTGTCGGTTGCCCTTAACATGACGCCACCGGCAAGTATCACTTCTCCAACCCACAGGCTGATCAGGCCCAGGTGGATCCAATCGGCCAGCAGTCGCACGCTGAAGTCGCCTTCGCCGGCCGCATGGCTGACCATGCCGCGGGTGTACCAGAACGCCGCGAGCGCCACCAGGGTAAGCAGCGCAGGACCCGAGCCACGGTCAGCCCGGGTGACCGCAGCTGCCCCCGCTATCGCCAGTGCCGCCATCCCGATGGACCATGCAACGCCAAAATGCGTCGAGGTCAGCATCGACCAGGTGGCGCCACCCGCCTGAGTGACCGGGACCTCGGCCATCGCCGCCGACTCGAGCCAAAGCAGCACGAGATTCGCAGCCAGAGCGACGACAGCGCCCGCAACTGCGGCGCTGCGGACGGGATGGCGACGTCTCTCGGACCAGCTGGACGCATCGCGACCAAGCCACAGGCGACAGATGCTGGCACCCGTAAGCGCGGCAACCGCGAGGTTCAGCAGGGCGGTGACAAGGTGCTGGACAGTTTGCAGGTCCAGCACGATCACTTGACCTTGAATGTGACTTCACCCTTCGCTTTATGGCTGTCGTGGGTCATCGTCGACCATTGGACGTGATACTCGCCGGCCGACAGCGCCGGCAGCGGGGCAGTCATGACCGTGGGATCCGCCTTGTCGACGGTCGTCGCGGCGACCGGGATCTCGTTATTTTGAGGCCCCGTCACCTTGATCTTGCTGAACGCAGGCTCAAGTGCTTCGTTGAACTTGAGACGCACCTGCTTCGGCGCACTGTCGAGAGTGCTGCCGGCTTGAGGATCCGATGACTGGAGCTTGGCGTGCGCGAAAGCGGACGAGGTGACGGCGCTTGCGAGGGCAAAGGTGGTCACTGCAATAAAGCGTTTGATAGACATGTTAACTCCTGATTTGGTTGGTGAGGTCGACGTGCGAATTTGCTGCAACGTTCAATTAGTTGGATGCTTCGAGTTTGGTCACGGTGAGCGCGCCATTGACGCGATCGACGCGCAAGCGGACCTTGTCGCCAGCTTTTACCTGGTCGAGCATCGACGGGTCCTGCACCTTGAACGCCATCGTCATGCCAGGCATGCCCAGGTTGGTCAGCGGGCCATGTTGGACGGTCAGCTTGCCTGTGGCTTTATCGACCTTCTTCACTTCGCCATCGACGAGGGCATTGGCGTCCTCCTGCGAAGCGGCAGGCATTGCCATGTGCTGTGCGTGATCTGCCATCTGCATCTGTGCGGGGGCGTTGGAAGCCGCCAGCGCAAGACCGGCGGCCATGACGAGAGTGCTAAGCAGAGAAGAAAAACGGTTCATTTGAAGCTCCAAAACAGTCAAGAATTTGCGGTTGGCGTGGACGCGCAAGGGCACACTTCGGCCTGCCGCGGTCCACTTCAAGTTACAGATAGGGAGAAAGCGCACGCTGAACTGTTAGCTGCCATGGCATGGCCAGGCGTGTCCGTGCGAAGGCACGAACGAAGCGTTCAGCGGTGCGGACTTCAGGCGCGTGGCGGTCGTTCGAGGAGCGAGGGGTCGACCGACGGCAGGATGTGATGGTCGAAGGGGACGGTTATGGAGGGAGACACGGCTACCGGCAGAACGGCAAGGAACGATGGGACCATCGCTGCGCATGCGCAGCAACTTGCACAGGCAGAACACTTTCCGGAGTGATGGTGAGACGCTGGGTGATGATCATCCTGCACGACGGGCGCAGCATGCGCGTCATGTGCGATGGCATTGGACGTGTCGCTGTCCTCGGCCATCGACTCATGATCGTGATCGTGCTGTGCTGCAGCCGCGGGCTGCGCACAGAGGGACATCGTTGCGGAAGCGAAGCCTTGGACAGGCACCGCCAGCAAGATCATCCAAACGATCACGATTTTCAGGATGGCTTTCACGCGGCGATTTTAGCATATGCCACAGTATCGGCAGATCCACCGATCAGATCGATTTAAGCTTGGAATAAGAAACGACAACTGCGCAGCGACCGAGAGGCCGTACGAGCATGTTGCGAAGCAGTATCGTGTGAACATATCAATTTTGCATGTGTTAGATTGATTGACATGCGCCCCTTGGTTCGGACTTTCATGCTATGGGTATTGATCGTGTCGCTGCCCCTTCAGGGCATCGCCGCCGCGATCGCTATGCCATGCACGATGGCGCATGCCACGCTCACTGCTCCAGGCATCCAGTCGATGGACGACTGTGATGAGCCCGAAATGATGATATCGAAGGCGCCGGCTCATGCCGGTGCTGATGTCGCTCAGCAGAAAAATCCATGCGACCAAGGCACGCATGGCACGCATTCGTCCTGCCGAGCGTGCTGCGCCTGTTCGATAGGGGCTTCTGCGCCCCCGCCGTTTGCAGTTGCCCGCGCTCCGGTGCTGCACTTCGAGAACAACCACGTCTCTCAAACCTCTTCCTTTACGGGATGGATTCCGTCCCGCATCGAACGTCCGCCACGCGCATAGTTCATCGGCTGATTGATTCGCCCCGTACGCATGGCGCCGCTCGCGCCAGCAGGCATGCGATATCGCCCAGCCAATATCACCCCATCCCATTGTTGACATCAGCGCAAGACGCGGAGCGTTCGTGCTCCGGCGACTCGTTTAGGTCGTCTGCACTTGCTGCGTAGTGACCTAGCAGGGCCTGTCGCGTGAAAGTGGCCGGCTCGCGGGATGTCTTGCGGAACGATCATGAGGACTGTATGGAAGAACACTGTAAGCATGGGCACGACCATGGACATGGGCGCGCAGGGGCGGAGCGGCCTCCACCGTCCGTACCGTCTCAAATCGACGAACATCACCATGCGACTGCACAGCAAGCAAGCGCTGGGATGCCAGCCGATACGACCTATACCTGCCCGATGCACCCGCAGATCCGGCAACCGAGCCCGGGCAATTGCCCCATCTGCGGCATGGCCCTTGAGCCGCTCATGCCATCGTTGGAGGATGCAGGGAACCCGGAACTGGCATCGTACAGGCGTCGGTTCTGGTGGACGCTGCCCCTGACGGTTGCAGTGGCAGTTCTGGCGATGGCCGGCGAGCTGCTTTGGCACGGCGGGCTGCCGCATCAGAGCTACGTCGAGCTGGTCCTGGCTGCCCCCGTCGTGCTTTGGGGCGCCTGGCCGTTCTTCCGGCTGGGCGCAGCATCGGTAAGGCATCGCAGCCCGAACATGTGGACCCTGATCAGCCTTGGCGTGCTGGTTGCGTTCGGCTACAGCGTGTTTGCCACGCTGGCGCCGCACCTTATACCCCGCGACTTCGTCTCCCATGGGCGAACCGGGGTGTATTTCGAGGCGGCCGCCGTCATCGTTTCGCTTACCCTTTTTGGACAGATCCTCGAGCTACGTGCACGGTCCCAGACCTCGGAGGCAATCAAATCCCTGCTCGGCATGGCGCCCAAGACCGCTCGTCGAATATCGGGCGATGGTAGCGAGGAGGACGTACTGGTGAGCCACATTCACGTTGGCGACCAGCTGCGCGTGCGTCCAGGCGAAAAAGTACCGGTCGATGGCGTAGTCACCGAAGGGAGCAGCGCCATCGACGAGTCCATGCTTACCGGCGAGCCGATCCCCGTTACCAAAACCGCCGGCGACAAGGTCATCGCCGCAACGTTGAACACGAGCGGCAGCCTGGTGATCCGCTCGGAGCGGGTTGGAGCGCAAACGGTCCTGTCGCAGATCGTGCAGTTGGTATCCCAGGCACAGCGTTCCCGGGCGCCGCTGCAACGCCTCGCCGATCGTGTCGCCGGCTACTTCGTGCTGGTCGTCGTCGGGATGGCACTACTTACCTTCCTGGTGTGGGGGTTCTGGAGGCCGCAGTCTGGCTGGAGCTACGGTTTCGTCAACGCGGTGTCGGTCCTGATCATTGCCTGTCCATGTGCGCTCGGCTTGGCGACGCCGATGTCCATCATGGCCGCGACCGGACGGGCGGCAACGCAAGGCATCCTGTTTCGCGATGCCGCCGCTGTCGAGGCGCTGCGCAAGGTGGACACGCTGGTCGTCGACAAGACCGGGACGCTGACTGAAGGGAAGCCGACCTTCGATACGGTCGTGCCGGCCGCGGGGTACACCGACGAATCCGTACTGCGCATCGCCGCCAGCCTGGACCAGGGTAGCGAACACCCGCTCGCGGATGCGATCGTGGCTGAAGCGCGTCGCCGGGGACTGCCGTTGGCCAAGCCGGACGAGTTCGAGTCCGAAAGCGGCATCGGTGTGCGCGGGCGTGTCGACGGCCACCGTGTCGTGCTTGGCAATACCGCCCTCGTGCTCGCCGAAGGGATCGATCCATCCGCTTTCCGAAAACAGGGCGACGACTTGCGTGCACGCGGCGCGACGGTGATGTACCTGGCTATCGATGGCGCGCTTGCTGGGCTGCTCGCAGTGTCCGACCCCGTCAAGGCATCGACACCGGAGGCGCTCGCCACACTGACCGCCTCCGGTCTGAACATCGTGATGGCGACGGGAGACGGCGCAGCGACTGCAGCGGCGGTGGCGTCCAGGCTTGGTATCAAGGAGTTCTATGGCGAGGTGCGGCCCCAGGACAAGTTGCAACTTGTCGAACGTCTGCAGCGGCACGGAAATGTCGTGGCGATGGTGGGCGACGGAATCAACGACGCGCCGGCGCTGGCCCGGGCGGACGTCGGCATCGCAATGGGAACTGGCACGGACGTCGCTATCCACAGCGCACATGTCACCCTGGTCAAGGGCGACCTGCGGTCGATCGCACGCGCCCGCGAACTTTCCATTGCAACGGTCAGGAACATGCGCCAGAACCTCGCTTTCGCATTTATCTACAACGCGCTAGGCATACCGCTCGCGGCAGGCGTGCTGTACCCGTTCACCGGGCAGTTTCTTTCACCAATGGTTGCCGCGCTCGCGATGAGCCTGAGCTCGGTTTCCGTTATCAGCAATGCGTTGCGCCTGCGCGGCCGGCCTTCAGCCCGTGGCACCGCAACGAATCCATCACTTCATTGAGGGGAAGTTTCATGCAGCAACATCAATTTGGGGAGGCCGCCGTGAACAGATGGCGGCGGCGGATCCTGCAGGGCGCAGGGACTGCCGCGGCCCTGGCCGGCTTGGCGCCGACCCGCTTGCTGGCCGCGGGCCAGGAATCGCAGCGTGTCCTGCGCGGCACTGAATTCGACCTGGAGATCGCCGCAACGCCGGTCAATTTCACTGGCGCGACGCAGGTAGCCACTGCGGTCAACGGCCAGGTTCCGGCACCAATTCTGTACTGGCGTGAAGGCGACACCGTGACGCTGCGCGTGACCAATCGGCTGCCGGTCACGAGTTCCATCCACTGGCATGGCATTCTCCTGCCGGCGCAGATGGACGGGGTACCCGGCATCAGCTTCGCCGGGATTCCGCCAGGCGAAACCTTCGTCTACCGCTTCCAGGTGAAGCAAAGCGGGACCTATTGGTACCACAGCCATTCCGGGTTCCAGGAGCAAAGCGGCTTGTATGGCCCGATCGTGATCGAGCCCAGGAACGGCGAGCGGGTCAAGGCCGACCGCGAATACGTCGTGATGCTGTCGGACTGGGTCGATGGCGATCCGGCCAAGGTCTTCAACAAGCTCAAGAAGATGAGTGACTTCTTCAACACCAATCAGCCGACCGTTGGCCAGTTCGTGAGCGACGTGCGGAAGAACGGACTCGCCGCCGCCCTCGACAAGCGCAAGATGTGGAACCGGATGCGCATGGTGCCGACCGACTTCAGCGACGTTACGGCCAGCCGCAACCTCGGCGTGAAGATGGCCTACCTCATCAATGGGGCGCCGGCCGACAAGAACTGGACCGCGCTTTTTCGTGCGGGCGAAAAGGTCAGGCTGCGCTTCATCAATGGCGCCGCGACGACGATCTTCGACGTGCGCATACCGGGCCTGAAGATGACGGTCATCTCTGCGGACGGCCAGGACGTGGAGCCGGTAGCGGTCGACGAGTTCCGGATTTCCGTCGCGGAAACCTATGACGTGCTGGTCGAACCGGCGGACGACCGGGCATACACGATCTTTGCCCAATCGATCGGGCGTTCCGGCTTCGTGCGTGCGACGCTGGCCCCACGCATGGGCATGTCGGCGCCCGTGCCGGAAATGGATGCGCCGCAGTGGCTAGCCATGCAGGACATGATGGGCGCGATGTCCATGCCTGGCATGGGCGGCATGGACATGGGCCAGACACAGGGCATGGGCGAAATGCAGGGTATGGAGCAGATGCAGGGTATGAACCACGGCGAGGCGGCGCCGGAACAGGGCAAGGAAGCCAAACCGCAACACGACATGCAGTCAATGGAGGGCATGAAGGATATGCAGGGTATGTCCCACGGGACGATGAGCGGCGAACAGGGAAAGATGCAGATGCCGATGCAACACGCGGGCCATGGGGACGCGAATGCGATGCCCAAGGCAAACGGCACGCCTCCCAAGGTCACGCACGCGCGTACCGAATACGGGCCAGGCGTCGACATGCACGTCGACATGCCGCGCACCAACCTTGACGACCCCGGGGTCAACCTGCGCAATAACGGGAGGCGGGTACTTACCTATGCCGACCTGCGCACCATCGGCGGGCCGATAGACGACCGGGAGCCGACGCGCGACATCGAACTGCATCTGACGGGCAACATGGACCGATTCATGTGGTCCTTCGACGGCCAGAAGTTCTCGGAGTCAAAGCCGATCCACTTCAGGCAGGGCGAACGGCTGCGCATCGTACTGGTGAACGACACCATGATGACTCACCCGATCCACCTTCATGGCATGTGGAGCGAGCTGGAATCGCCAAGCGGCGAGTTCCAGGTCCGCAAGCACACAATCAACGTGCAGCCAGCCCAGCGCGTCACCTATCGCGTAACGGCCGACGCACCTGGCCATTGGGCCTATCACTGCCACCTGCTGTACCACATGGAAGCAGGCATGTTCAGGGAGGTTGTTGTCTCATGAAAACCACAATGACAAGAACAGGTGCGGCCGGCGTGCTGCTGCTCCTCGGCCTGACGACGGTCGGCGTTGCATCGGCCCAGGCAAGCAACCAGCAAAAGAATGCCGGGACCAGCCAGACCTCCAACCCGGGCCAGTCCGGGACGATGGAGGGAATGGATCATTCGCAGATGGGCCAGTCCCCAACGGACAAGCCCAAGGCGAAGCAACCCGAGACGGATATGTCACAGATGGACCATTCCCAAATGGACCACTCGCAGATGGGCCAGTCCCCGACGGATAAGCCCAAGACGCAGCAGTCCCAAACGGATATGTCGCACATGGACCATTCCCAAATGGACCACTCGCAGATGGGCCAGTCCTCGACGGATAAGCCCAAGGCGCAGCAGTCCGAAACGGATATGTCACAAATGGACCACTCTCAGATGAACCACTCGCAGATGAACCATGCGAGCGGTCAGCAAAGCCAGGGTGCGAAGCCAGCGGCTCAACAGGGTATGGCCGGCATGGCACATTCGATGGATGGGACCGACCAGGGCATGCAGATGGGTCCAATGCAAGGCGGCAGTCCACCACCGGACGCACGCAACCCTGACGCCTATGCCGAAGGAACGACCTTCGCGAATTTGCCCGGGAACGAGATGAACGACGATATGCCCTTCGGCCGCGTCCTGCTCGACAAGTTCGAATACGCCAAGGGCGACGGCGAACACGGTCAGAACCTCGACGCCGAGGCATGGTACGGAAACGACTACAACAAGGCCTGGTTCAAGGCCGAAGGCGAGCGGCGCGGCGGGCACCTGCAGTCCTTGCGCACCGAAGCCTTGTGGGACCGTACATTTGCGACATTCTGGAGCTCCCAGCTCGGCGTGCGCCATGACAGCGGTGGCGGCGATTCGCGCAACTGGCTGACCTTCGGCGTGCGAGGTCTCGCGCCGTACTGGTTTGACACGACCGCAACCGCTTACTGGTCGGGCAGCAGGCTGGCCGCACGCTTCAACGTGCGCTACGAATTGCTGTTCACGCAGCGGCTGATTCTCGAGCCCGAGTTCGAGGGCAACCTGTACAGCCGAGCCGATCCGGCGAGGGGGCTGGGCAGCGGTCTGTCCGATCTCGAGCTTGGCCTGCGTCTGCGCTACGAAATACGGCGCCAGCTTGCGCCCTACGTGGGTGTGACGTGGGCCCGCAACTTTGGCGGCACCGCCGACTATGCGCGCGCGCGAGGAGAGCGAAACAAGAGCACGCAGCTCGTGGCCGGCGTACGCGTCTGGTTCTGATCACAAAGCAGGGCGGCCATGACCCGCCCTGCGCTTTTCAAGTTGACGTTCTGAAGAGGTAGTCCTTAACCGTTCAAGGAGAACATCATGCAACAACAGTATCAATCTTGTATAGCCGCCTGCAATGCCTGCGCTGACGCCTGCGATATGTGTTCGGCAGCTTGTCTGAAGGAAGACGACGTGAAGATGATGGCGCGCTGCATCGCACTCGACATCGACTGCGCCCAGATCTGCCGCGTCGCGGCCGCCTTCATGGCGAGAGGCAGTGAATTCGCGGCAGCACTCTGCCAGATTTGCGCCCAGGTGTGCGAGGCGTGTGGCGACGAGTGCGGCAAGCATCAGATGCAACATTGCCAGGATTGTGCGGCAGCTTGCAGGCGCTGTGCCGAGGAATGCCGCCGCATGGGAGCGGCGGCGATGGCGTGAGGAGTCCCTGGCGTCGCCGTGCCACTCCGACACGGTGCGCCTCCGACAGGACGTGTTAATTAACAGGAGAGGAAAATGAACCGCATCAATCTCGATTGCACCCAGGCTGCAGTGCCGGGTCTGCGCTGCCGTACGCTCGCCGGGCGCACCATCGCCGCTCTGGCGCTGGCCGCGATTACGGGCACGGCATCCGCGGACGGGCCGGGCCGTGGCTCAACTGCGACGTTTGAAAAGAGCTACCTCGTTTTCATCATCGACCACCATTATTCGGCGTTGCGCATGTCGGAACTGGCCGCGGGCACAGACACGCAGCGCAACGCTCCGGTTAACAATCCGTCCGAAGGAACGGCGCCAACTCCGGGCTTCGCCGCGACCATCGCCAAGGCGAGCGACGATCAAATTCGCTCGATGGCGCGTCAGGCGAATCGTACGCAGCGAGAGGAAATCATCAAGGCGCAGCGCTTCCTCCACGACTGGTATGGCGTGCAGCATGAACCGCAAATGACCGCAGAAGGACGGAACATGCTGAGCATGCTCGACAGTACGCCGCCCGGTACGCAGTTCAACCAGGTGTTCCTGCGCACGTTCAGCAACCACCACTTCAGCACTCTGGCGCCGAGCGTGCATTGTCAGGTCAAGAGCGATATCGCACACGACGGCTTGCAGCGCTATTGCGAAGACATAGTCGTGACCCAGAAAAATAGTATCAACGATATGCGAGAAATGCTGTGCAAGAAATATTCCGATTGCGGCTTTTCCCCAGCCACCGGGGACCGACGCAAGGATCAGGATTTATAAATCCGGATTTCCCTTTGTAAGCCAGCACAGTGGCGCTGTCCGGCGTTTAGGCCGCGCCACTTTTTAGATGCTGGAACCATATTAAGTTCGTATAGTTGAAAGATAATATGAAAAAGTTGGCACGACCTTTCGCTTTGCTGATTGGTGCCGCTCTAATCGGCGTCGCGACGGCAGCAATCTATATCTACGCTGGCTGGTATGACATTGGTGCCGATCATCCGCACTGGCGCTTGACAACTTCAGTCATCGAAACTCTTCGCCAACGTTCTATAGAGAGGCGTGCAGCGGAGATAAAGGTTCCGGACCTCACTGATCAGACGATGATTTTAAAAGGAGCGGGACAGTATGCGGCCATGTGTACGCAGTGCCATCTAGCGCCGGGGAATAGCCAGTCGGAGATAAGGCCGGGACTGTACCCACGTCCACCCGATCTTTCGAAACTCCATATCGATCCGCGCGTCGCATTTTGGGTGACCAAGCACGGTATCAAAATGAGTGCTATGCCGGCTTGGGGTACTGGTCATGACGATGCCACAATCTGGACTATTGTCGCATTTGTGAACAAACTACCGGGGCTCAGCCCGGAAGCCTATCGGGACATCGTGGCCAAGGCACCGCCCGACGAGGAAATGGAATCGACGGGGTCTGATACCGCAGTGCCTTCTGCTAAAGCCGGAGGGGAATCGAAGGCAATGTCCGGAAGCGGTTCAATGATGCACGGTCATAGTCACAAAAAATGATTTCGCAGATACGGCGCTTTTTTATGGTGGCACCGCTTTCAACGCGAGCAGCAGCATTTCACGTCCCGGTTTTTCGGCTCAATGTCGAACTTTTCTTTCAGTTCTCCTGGACGCTGTTTGCGTCAACAGGCCGGCTGTCTTCGACATTTATGGTTGACAACGTACAGACGTCAACGTCAAAGCGAGGTAACTTGTATATCATGCATCTGGACGGTTCTATCTATCTCAATCCACAATCTCGGCAAGGCCTTTTGACTGCCGATGTTTTAATGTAGTAATCCGTATTACGCCCAACCTTCATAGGAGGAAAAATGAAATCCCGCACTTCAATCACCAAGAATTTCGCCATTCGCTCGATCACCGCCACTGCCCTCATGACTGCTATGTCTGCAATTGGTTCGAACGTGGTGTTTGCTCAATCCATGGCAGGCATGCAGCACGGCGACATGAAATCGATGGGTTCTGATGGCTCCATGCAAATGCATATGGCTATGGAGGAAAGCCACAAAAAAATGAACGATATGCAGATGTCGGGTGACACGGACCACGACTTTGCGATGATGATGCGTGCTCACCATCAGGCCGGCGTCGACATGGCGAAAGTCGAAGTCGCGTCCGGCAAGGACCCGGAGATGATCAAGGAAGCCAAGAAAATCATCTCTTCGCAGCAGAAGGACATTCAGAAGTTCGACGCCTGGATGCAGAAGCACCCGAGCAAATAAGGGGCTTTAGGGAGTGCGGCGTTCCGGAGAACCGAAACGCCGCCGTATCAATGACCGCACACGGCAGTCAGCGTCCGACATGCCGGGGTTTGCTTGCAAATGTACGGTTAAACGTCTGGCATGGCATTCGGCTAGCGAGAATCAGTTGCGATAGAGCGGCGACTCGCTGACATAGACGGTGATATCGTCAAAACCAGGGAAAATTTTTGCGAGGGAGAATGACCTGGTGTTCAACGTGTCGAAGGCCCAGGTTACGCTCTTTCCCCCAGCAATGATCGTGACAGTCTCCAAGCGAACCACGTTCAGGTAGCGCGTGTTTTTGTCGACAGTAATGCTGCGCTCCGCCGTAGGGGCGACGGGATAACCGAATGGCGCCTCTTGGCCTACCGGCACTGGCGTCAAGGTAGGATGCGGAGAGGTCGCCGGCACCTGATGAGCTTGCGCGAACCCTGCAGTCAGCCCGGTGCCGATGAGCAATGTAACAAGCGCGATTCGAGTTGCATATTTAGTCATTTTGTCTTTCCATCCAATATCTGAGTTATTACGAGAGACGCCCGGCCAAGCCGGGTGATCAAGTCCTTGCGATCCCAGCTCCGTTCTGTGCGGCTACGTTAAGCTCACAGCAGTGCCAATTTATGGGGTATGGACTAGCGGTCAATGTTCGCCATGCCCAACCGGCTTGCGTACCTGCATCTCAACGTCAGGCGTATTCGCGGCGGGCATCAGACCGCGCCCGGCATCGTTGGTACGCATGGGTTCGGGAAGCTGGCCAGTCCATTCGTAGGCAACCGTCCCGGCCGGATGCTTGTACCAGCCCGGGTCGGTGTAATCGCCGCGCTTCTGGTCGTGGCGCACCTTGAGCACCGTGAACATGCCCCCCATCTCGACGCCGCCGAACGGTCCATCGCCGGTCATCATCGGCAGGGTGTTTTCCGGGATCGGCATTTCCATGCCGCCCATCGAACCTCCCTTGTCGCCCATGACCATATAGTCCGGCACGATCTTGCTGATCTTCTCCGCGATGCCCCGATGGTCCACGCCGATCATCGTCGGCACGTTGTGACCCATTGCATTCATCGTGTGGTGCGACTTGTGGCAGTGGAAGGCCCAATCGCCCGGTTCGTTGGCGATGAACTCGATTGCCCGCATCTGGCCGACCGCGACATCGGTCGTTACCTCCGGCCAGCGCGCTCCCGGCGCAGTCCAGCCGCCGTCGGTACCCGTGACTTCGAACTCGTGGCCGTGCAGGTGGATCGGATGGTTGGTCATGGTCAGGTTGCCGACCCGGATGCGCACGCGGTCGCCTTGACGCACCGGCATGCAGTCAATGCCCGGGAACACACGGCTGTTGAAGGCCCAGAGGTTCTGGTCCAGCATGGTGTTGACCTTCGGGGTATAGCTGCCCGGGTCGACGTCGTAGGCGCTGAGCAGGAACACGAAATCGCGGTCGACGGCAAACCTGGCCAGCTCCTTCGGGTGCGTCACCCAGAAGCCCATCATCCCCATCGCCATCTGCGCCATCTCGTCGGCATGCGGGTGGTACATGAAGGTGCCGGGACGCCTGGCGACGAACTCGTAGACGAAGGTCTTGCCTGGCTGGATGCCCGGCTGGGTGAGGCCGGTGACGCCGTCCATGCCGTTCGGCAGGCGCTGGCCGTGCCAGTGCACGCTGGTCTGCTCGGGCAGCTTGTTGGTCACGAAGATGCGCACCCGGTCGCCCTCGACGACCTCGATCGTCGGGCCCGGCGACTGGCCGTTGTAGCCCCACAGGTTCACCTTCATGCCGGGGGCGAACTCACGCACGACCGGTTCGGCCACTAGGTGGAATTCCTTGACGCCGTTGTTCATGCGCCAGGGAAGGGACCATCCGTTCAGCGTCACGACAGGGTTGAACGGGCGCCCCGTGGCGGGCAGCGGCGGGATATGGGTCTTTGCGTTGTCCATGACCATTGCTTCAGGCAGGGATGCCGCGCCCACCCGGCTGACAGCGGCAGTGCTCACCGCAATGGCACCGGCGCTTTTGAAAAAATCTCGACGAGAAGTCATTGTGCTGTCCTTGATTCGGTATTGCCGCCGGCGTTCATGGCGGACTGGAGATTCGTGTCGGCAATCCAGAAGTCGCGCTGCGCGGCGATCGCGGCGTTGACGCTGGTGAGCTGTTCGCGCGATTCGGCGAGCAGTTCGAAGGTACTGGCCAGCATGCCGTTGTAGCGGAGCAGCACCTCGTCGGCGATCTGTTTGCGCAGGGGGACGACCTCGTCGCGGTAGTGGCGGGCGATGTCGTACGTGGTCCGATAGGTGGTGTACGCCTGGCGCACTTCGGAGCGCGCCTTCACCGCGATGTCTCCCGTGCGGTGGACCGCCTGCATGTAGCTTGCCTGCGCCCGGGCCACACGCGCGCCGCCCCAGTCGAACAGCGGCAGCTCGAGCGATACCTGATATCCGTTCTGGCGCGGCATGCCGGTCGTGCTCTTGTTGGCATAGCCCGCATCGAGGACATTGATGAAGCCGGTAGCTTTCGTCAGGCCGAGCGCCTGTGCCGTTGCCTGCGCGTCCTGGCGTGCGATGAGGACGTCGAGCCGCTGCGACAGCGCGTCGGCTTCGGCATTTTCCACGGCGCGTGGCTGGGCGGGCAGATCGGGCAGACGGGCCGGCAGGGTGAACGCGAGCTCAGGCCCCCACAGGCCCAGCAGGCGGACCAGTTCCTCGCGCGTAGTCGTGGCCTGCAGGTGGGCTTGTGCCTGCTGGGTCACGACATCCTGGTAGAAGGCGCGCTCGCGTGCGGCGTCCAGCGCGCTCCAGTTGCCTGTGGCGCGCATGCGTGCGGCAAGCTCGGCGGCGGCCTCGGCTGATCCGCGCACCTTGTCCGCGAAGGTCGACGCCTGCGCCGCGGCCACCGCGACGTAATAGGCTTTGTGCGTGTCGGCGGCCAGTGTCACGGCCTGCATTGCCGCCTGCAGCTTGGCCTGTTCGAAACGCCGGCCTTCAATACGGGTACGGACCGGCAGGGTCAGGAGCGCAGCCAGGTTGAAGGACAGGCCACGGTCAATTTCGGTCTCGCCGCCGCCGCGTACCCGGCCGAAGCTGATGCCCGGGTTGGGTAGCCGCCCCGCCTGGACGAAATCCGCTTCGGCGACCGCCAGCTCGGCCAAGGTCGCCTGCAGCCCTTGGTTGTTGAGCAGGGCGATGCGTACCACGGCGTCAGGGCTGAGAGGTTTTGAAAGTAGGGCCGCGACTTCTTCCCGCGAGTCCTGGTCCCGTTTCAAAGGCGCAGGCTGGGCGATGCGCTCCTGGGTCATTCGGGCGACGTCATTGACGTCACCATCCTGGGAAAAGCTCGCGCAGCCCGCGAGCAGCGCAGCACTCGCGGCCACTGCCAATCGGCGCAAGCCTGGTCGTACTGGTGAGGTCATTGGTGCGTTCCTTTGTGTTCGTGCTTAGCATGCGTCGGCTCGGGCGTGGAGGTCTTCGGGGACGCGCCGGCAGTGGACTGCTCGCCCGGCGCGGGAGCTGTAGCTTCTCCGCCGAGGACAGCGAAATTGGCGCGGATCCAGCCTTTGTCCGGTGACTGCGGCGAATCCTTCGCCGCGACGTAATCGTTAAAGACGGATCGGTACTGCAAGGGCGTGACAGTTGCATTCGCGTCCGCTGCAGCAGGCATCGCCTGCTGTGCTTGCGCGAAAGCGAGCAGCGGCACGCCGGCTGCGAACAGCAGCAGGTGTGGAAATTTCATGATTTTTTTTCGTGTTGATTAGGGCCGCGGGACGGCCCAGATACGCGCAGTTAGCGCCTGGAAAATCAAACGAAATCGCGGCGAGGGGGCCGCTCGAGGGTAGAGGGGACGAAGGACGTCATCGAGACTTCCGCAAGAGCGTGAAGCGATGAAGTGAGGGGCGGTGCGTGGAAGGTTGGCGGCAGGGCTGGAGGCGCGGCGGCACCAACGCAGCAATTTGCGCATACTGGGCACTTGGCGTGCGACAAGGTGGCTGTCTTCGAACCAGCCTTGCTGCAGTGCTCTTCCCCAGTTTGCTCAACAGCCTGATGATGCTCGTGATCGGTCACGGCGACCATTTCATGTGCGGCTTGATCTGGCTGTCCATTCGCCATCGCAGCGCTGCCCTGGAAGGACAGCACCGTGATCGAAAGCCACAGGAGAAGGAGGAGGAACGTGCGCATGATTCTGACATGGTACCGCAAATCAAGAGAATGCATCAAGGCACGGCTTCTTGGAGATTCAGGCGGGACGAGGCTAAAGCTCCATCGTTAGCGGCATCAGACTTGGGACTGGTCAGCATAGTGACAACGGTTGGGTTATATCGTTATTCGGCTTGTCAACAAAGAGAGGGTGTCATGCCGAAAATCACTATTCTCCCCAAAACAAATCTACAGGAAGACTGCTGGCACTCCATGCTCATCTCGTTGCTGAGGGGGCTTGCAGCCCTCATGGTGGCCGCAGCGCACCTGCGTGCACTGGTTTATCCTGGCTTCGGAACAGTCGTAAAGCCGCCTTTGTTGTTTCAGGGTCTGGCGTTCAGCACAGGTTTCGCTTACTTGGCCGTAATCGTTTTTTTCGTGCTGAGCGGCTGGCTCGTCGGCGGAAGCTTTCTCAACAAACTCGACTCGGACCGAGCGTTCCAAAATTATGCGATCGACCGGATCTCACGGCTGTGGGTTGTCCTTGTGCCGACCTTCCTGATCGTGCTGCTTGTGGGAGCTGCGGTCGGTGTGCTTGATGGAGCGCGGCTGTCATTTTCGACCAGTGAGCCGTACTCGGTAAGTGCGTTCTTCGGCAATATGATTGGCTTACAGACGATTATTGTGCCGCCGTTTGGAGGCAACTTTCCGTTGTGGAGCCTGGCCAATGAGACTTGGTACTACGTGCTTTTCCCGCCCATGGTAGTGGTATTTCGCAGCAGGACGATCGCAACGCGCGCCGTGGCACTGCTGGCGATTGGCGCCATCATTCATTTCGTGCACAGTGCCATCTTGCTCTACTTTTCGATATGGCTACTGGGCGCTGCGTTCTCACGGATCAAGATCGAGGCAGGCCCGGCGCTGCGCTGGGTATTGCTCCTCCTGTTCGTCGGCAGCGCCGTCTTGATTCGAATGAAGGGTAAAACTGACGTCACGCCGGACGGCTATCCCCAGTATCTTGTGTTCAGCCTGATTTTTGTGCTGTTCCTCTCCAGCATGCAGTTCAAGCGCCGGCCGACCCCGATACTCGACTGGCTGGACAGAACCGGACGATTCTTCGCAAACTTTTCCTTCACCTTGTACGTGCTGCACGTACCGCTGATTGCCGTGATGGGGAATGTTCTCCTGTCGATGTCCGGCATCACGCAGCTCTCACCCTACACCCTGTCGCATTACCTGCTTTATGCCGCCATGTACCTCATACTTGTGGGCGGCGCCTACTCGTTCTATCTGCCCTTTGAATCGAACACGCCGCGCGTGCGTCAATGGCTGAAAACGCAGTTCCTCGCGCGTGTTGGTACAGTGCGGCCCTGATGGCTCCTACAGGCCTACGGGGGTGACGGCACACTGTGCCGGGGGCAAGCGGCGGCGGCACTTGAGGTGCGGCGCCGTCTCTGGTGTAATGTCAGGCTTGCAATCCCATTCCTTCCAGGAGCCACGATGCGCCAACTGTTCTGCTTCGCCTTTTGTGCCGCAGTCTCACTTCCGGTCTTCGCCGTCACCCCGACCGAGGTCGTCAGCGCGTATCACGTCGCGGTCGCTCACGGGGAAACCGCCAAAGCACTTTCACTTCTCAGCCCGGCGGTACAGATTTACGAGAGCGGTCATGTCGAGCAGTCCAAGGACGAGTACGCCGGACATCATCTGCCGGCAGATGTCGCCTTCGCGAAGGGCACCAGCAGGAAGGTATTGAAGGGCAGTGAGCGTATCGGTGGGGACCTCGCGGTGGTCGTCCAGGAGACGGAAACGCGGGGGATGTACAACGGCACGGCAGTTCACATGCTTGGAACGGAGACCGCCGTTCTCGAAAAGAAAGGTGACGGGTGGGTCGTCACGCACTTTCATTGGTCGTCACGGAAGGCGAAATAGAGACAGCTTCCGGTGGAGTGTTCGGCTCCTCTGGTTGGGGCCAGTCGTACACATTCAAGAGTGATGCCAGTTTAGCCCCATCGAAGACCAATCTGATGGTTCTTGAAAGCCTTGGGTTCGAGTTCTCATAACAAATCGCACGGCACGCTGCGACGAAATTCCGCATCGCGTCGCCAAAATGGCTTTCGTACGTTGCTCTGTTAATGTAAAGATCAATGTTGTGGTGTATGAACAGCTTCAAATCGTCGCCCGAAAGCTGCTTGATTTCGGTCTCAAATGTCGCTGCGGTTGCTTCCCGTAAGGCAGTAGTCTGCGGTGTTCCCCATCCACTATGCTTTACGATATGGGAGGATGCCTCGAACAGCGTGGGAGTGGGGTTGAGCTGTGAGGCCAGTTTGTCAAATTCCTCCTTGATCGCGGGATGCAATTCCTGCTTGAAAAAATTATCATAGGCGAGTTCCGCAGGCGGATGCCGCTTGAAATCCACTAGCCAGTCGTCGACCAGCCTGTTGGCCAGGTCGGCCCCCCCTGGCAACTCAGCCACGGCGCTGCTCAGCGCAGTCACTTCATAGCCGCCCAGCAGACGTACGTTGGGAGTTAAGGCAGTCGCCTCTACCAGCAGATCGGCTTCCGAACATTCCGGATGCCACATACGCTTTTCGAAGAATGTACGGACCTGCGCTTGTACCGCAAAGCGCTCCTTTTCGGCGATGTAGCGGTCAAAGAGCGGATTGAACTTCGCAAGGTCCAGCAGCCCCGATTTGAGGAAGGCGGCAACCTGCACCTCGAATTCGTCCGAGGAGCTGATACCAAGTCGATCCATGAGATTGTTCCATTTCACGGCACGGCGATCATCCTCCGTCTCGTCTCCCACGGGCTTTCTTCTCCCGACATTAGACATGGCATAGACCATGGAATTGAACTTCAATACGTATCCGAGATTTGGTCCGTCCTGCAGCCCCTTGTAGTGGATGGCGGACAGAAGCACGGTCGACGGGATTACGCGCCGCAGGACTTCATCAGTCAAATTAGCGCGACTCGAAAGCAGCCGGTCGACGACGCGGATGATCTTCTGGATAATTCGAATATTGGTAATCTCGCACGTTGCCGTAGATTCCCCAATCAAGCGTGCATGCGGCGATGGGACGTTCGATATGGCGATTTCGAACGCCTCTTCTGGGGTGGTGTCTAAGGCGATTTCGTGGTCAATGACCTTCTCTCGAAGGGTGTCCCACATCCCCTTGTCTTCGAGCTGGTCCGAATTCAAGATGAGCAAGATACGTGAACCGTGAATCTGCGTGAATTCGTCGATGAAGCCCATGACTTCTTCAATGCTCAGGGCAGCGTGCTTCCGTTCGATGTCGTCGATGACGATCATGCGATTGCGCAGGATCGCCGGCACGGCCAGTAAGGCAATCTCGTCGAGCGCTCCGAATCCTGGATGCAAGGTCTTTAAAAACTTGGACGACTCCTTCCATGCCGTAGTAACCACCTGCCGCACACTGTGTCCGGCCGCCGAATCAGGCACGGCACTCTGCACGATTTTCATTTTCAGCTGCAATATGTCCTTGACCCCGAAAAGGGACACGTAGAGAGCTTTCTTGATCGCGTCGTTAGTCGAATCCGTTCTGACCGCCCGCCAGAGGTGGCTTTTTCCAGTTCCCCACTTACCAGATAACGCGATGACTCCGTTGTTCCGGTCATCGATCAACTGCTCCAAATGGATCTTGGTGATGGCGAGCGACATTCGTTTTCCTGGTGGAGGTCAGTAAGTCTTGTGATTTTATCATTTTTATTGACGCACAAATCAAGGAGAGCAGTAGGGCGATCTGAGTGTCCGCGACCGGGGGCGGAGTTGTCGAGTTGTTGAGTTGTTGAGCTGCTGAAAAAGCTAAACCTTGCGCTTGACCTTGACATCGCTGGAAGGTTTATCCTGTGGGTCATTACTGGAGAAACCAAATGAACAGCATCGTCGAACCTACGGTGGGTCGGACCGATACCACATTCAAAGTTGAAGGTATGACATGCGCATCGTGTGTCGCGCGTGTCGAAAAGGCACTGAAATCTGTTGCTGGCGTCGATAGCGCCTCCATTAACCTGGCGACCGAGAAAGCGACCGTTCATGCTGCGTCCGAGGTCAGCTTCGACATGCTGTACGCGGCTGTCGAGAAGGCTGGATATGAAGTACCAAAGGAAACCGTGTCGCTCTCGATTTCCGGAATGACCTGTGCTTCTTGCGTTGCACGTGTCGAACGGGCGCTCAAGAAGGTTCCCGGCGTGACGGACGCCTCGGTCAATCTCGCTACCGAAAAGGCGCAGGTAACCGCCGTCGGCGTCCCGGTCGACCGGCTGATTGCCGCAGTGGAGAAAGCCGGCTACGACGCGGCACTACCCGATGACGGTGCTGGCGCAGCGGATGAACGCGGCGCCAAGCTGCCGGCTTGGTGGCCTGTCGCGGCATCTGCATTGCTGAGTATTCCCCTGATTGTTCCGATGTTGGGTATGCCATTTGGCTATCACTGGAGCCTGCCTGGCTGGCTGCAGCTGATACTTGCAACGCCGGTACAGTTCTGGTTGGGTGCCCGCTTCTACAGGGCAGGCTGGAAGGCGCTGCTCGCCCGTTCGGGCAACATGGACTTGCTAGTCGCCCTAGGCACCAGTGCTGCCTACGCTCTGTCGGTCTACTTGCTTGCATCGCATGGTAGTCACGAGGGCATGAACCACCTTTATTTCGAGTCGTCAGCCGTCGTCATCACGCTGGTCTTGCTGGGCAAATGGCTGGAGGCACGGGCCAAACATCAGACGGTCGCCGCGCTTCGTGCGCTCGAGGCCCTGCGAGCGAGCGAGGCGATTGTGAGACGGGACGGCCAGGACCTTGTCGTGCCGGTGGCCCAGGTGCGTGTCGGGGATAGCGTTGTAGTGCGTCCTGGCGACCGGGTGCCCGTCGACGGCACGGTCATCGAGGGCAGCAGCCACCTCGATGAGTCCTTGTTGACCGGCGAAAGCCTGCCGGTGACCAAGACCATTGGCGATACCGTGACGGGGGGCGCGGTCAACGCGGAGGGGATGTTCGTCCTGCGCGCCACCGCCGTCGGTAATAAGACCATGCTTTCGAACATTATCAAGCTGGTCGAGGACGCGCAGGCAGTCAAGGCGCCAATTCAGAGATTGGTCGACAAGGTGAGCGCCGTATTCGTCCCTATTGTCTTGCTTATCTCCGTCGTGACTTTCCTTGCGTGGGGACTGTCGACCGGAGACTGGCAGCATGCCTTGCTCAACGCGGTAGCCGTGCAGGTCATCGCCTGTCCATGTGCGCTCGGGCTCGCGACGCCGACCTCCATCATGGCCGGTACCGGGGTCGCAGCGCGCTACGGTATCCTGATCAAGGATGCGGAAGCACTCGAGACCGCCCATGCGGTTGATATCGTCGCCTTCGACAAGACCGGCACACTCACAGAAGGAAAGCCGGCAATCGTGGCCATTGAAACGATGTCTCGGTCACCTCGGGACGTGTTGGAACTTGCAAGAGCTGTTCAGCAATACAGCGACCATCCGCTGGCGAAGGCAGTCCAGGCTGCAGCCGTGCTGCAAGATGTTCCGCTGCGTGCCGCGTCGGCCTCACAAGCGCTGCCTGGGCGTGGCGTGCGCGCCGATGTCGATGGAACCACGGTCTTTCTGGGTAACCGAAGGCTGCTGCAGGAGATCGGCCTGGAGACGACAGGGCTCGATGACGCCGCAAGGCTGCACGAGAGCGCAGGACGAACGGTGTCGTGGCTGGCCGTGAAGAAGGGCGAAGCTTGCGAGCTGGCGGGGCTGCTGGCTTTCGGTGACAGCTTGAAGCCCTCTGCAAAGGCAGCGGTCCAGCGCCTTCGCGAGATCGGCGTATCGTCGGTGATGCTTACGGGCGATAATCTCGGCAGCGCCCAAGCGGTGGCTTCCGCGATCGGCATCGTCGATTTCCGTGCCGAGGTGCTCCCGGCGGACAAGGCCAATGTCGTCGCCGCGCTGAAAGCGGGCGGGAAGAAAGTTGCAATGGTCGGGGACGGCATCAACGATGCGCCGGCACTGGCATCGGCCGACGTCGGCATCGCCATGTCTACCGGGACTGATGTGGCGATGCATACTGCCGGGATCACATTGATGCGCGGCGACCCCGCCCTGGTGGCCGACGCCATCGACATCTCGAAGAAAACGTATCGCAAGATCCAGCAGAACCTGGGCTGGGCATTCATCTACAACGTGATTGGCATTCCGCTCGCGGCCATGGGATACCTCAACCCGATCATCGCTGGCGCCGCGATGGCGTTCTCGAGCGTTTGTGTCGTGTCGAACGCGCTCCTGCTCCGTCGCTGGAGACCGGCATTTTCGGACGGAGCAAGACAATGAACATTGGACAGGCTGCGCAAGCCTCCGGCGTCAGCGCGAAGATGATCCGGTACTACGAAAGCATCGACCTCATTTCCGCCGCCAGCAGGACCGGCGCCGGTTACCGGCAATATTCGGAAACGGATGTGCAAACGCTCCGCTTCATCAAGCGCTCGCGGGACCTTGGGTTTTCCATCGAGCGCATCAGGACTCTGCTGAGTCTTTGGCAGGATCGTGGTCGCCAAAGCGCTGACGTAAAACGGCTTGCTCAGGGTTACATCGCCGAATTGGAGGAGGACATTCGGAAGCTGCAGTCGATTCGCGACCAACTGCTGCATGTCGCTAATAACTGCCATGGTGATGGCAGGCCGTATTGTCCGATTCTTGACGACTTGGCCTGCGGTCAACTTGGGAACTGAGGTAGCGGAGCGCTGAGCGCTCCGCTACCTTCATTCAGACAACAGCGCTTGCTGTCACTGGATACCCAGCATCTACGATCGCCGATTTCACGCTGTCAAGACTGGCTTGGCTGTCCACGCGCACCTTTTTGCTTGCCAGTTCGATTTCGACCTTAGCGCTGCTATCTACGGTCTGCACCGATTTCGTCACACTTCGAACGCAACCACTGCAGCTCATGCCTTCCACTTGAAGCTCGTACATATTTACCTCCAGGTTTGAGAGAGACTCGAATGTAGGCCTTACAACGGTGGGAAGGTCAAGGGTATTGTTCGCGCGCAGGCGTCGAGGCATATTGAAGCAACGGGTGAACTGGGGCTTGCATCGAACCGCGGGTAGGCGCAGTCGTCGACGGGCACCTGATTCCTATCCGGGAAACCGTCGCATCTGCTGGCTGAACATATCGACTTTATAGAAGTACTGACACGTTGCGGCAGGAGGAAGTCACTCTACGGTCTTTGATAATCTTAGCTTATCAAAAACCGTAATGCAGCAAATGGAATCTTCAGTAAAGCCGATATATTCATATCGCGGCATTGCACCTTCTCTTACAGTTTCCGATGAACGGCGAAGCTATGCCAAGCGTTTCATCTCAATATAGTGTAGTAGCGACCTGGCTAGGTTTATGAGATACATGGCCTCGGGTTCCGGCACTAACTCTTCATTTGGATGCGCAACGCTGGCATTATTCCGTAGAGTATTGATGGCCTCAATAATCGATGAAGACGATTTCAATGCAGAGCCTACCTCTGACGTACGCGGACCGCTATATTTGAATTTTGGGTGTTCTTCCCGAAGCTTCTTGAACAGTGCCGTGAGCGACGGATGCTCGCCTGTCCTGTCTACCAACTCGGCCTCAACACAAAGTTGAATCAAATACCCGTGCAGCATCGTGTGTATGCGATCAAGCGCGCTTGCTGCACCACGTCCAGATCCGATCAGATGTTCAGCATCATCGATTGCTCGTTCAACTGCTTCGGATGTGACACGCAATTCTGGCGCCTTGACTTGAGCTGGCAGCCCAGCCATTAGATTGTTCTTTTTGAGTACTTGGAAAAGATCGATCTCCTTAACGGCCCAATACGTGCGCGTCGTTTCAAATTCCATGTCCAGATCAAATACCATCGTGCTCATCTTGCCGGCGGTGATGGGCGGGATGGCTGGATCGAATTCGAACGTAATGCGAATCTTTGAATGTCGTACCTTGATGCTTGTCAACCGCCCAACCCGTGCTACTTCTATTTCGTCGTCATCATACTTCGAAAATTCATATGCAAATAAGACAGGCCAATTTAATAAATTTTCAATTACTGCCGACGTCAGTACTTTGAGTTGGTGTTTGATTTCATCATCCGTGTGCTCCAGGTAGCGGTTAAGGTCAAAGTTCGCTCCGCCGCCATCCCACCATCCGCGGCTTCCTACCATCAAAAGGCTATACATTTTTTCCTTTTCTTACGCCATGCTGTTCTCGGGTTCCGCTTCCGTATTCCGGTCAACCTGACCTCGAAATCGTTCTTGAAGCGCGCACGCTTTTAACCTACACGCACGCCGACCCTGTCGGTTTTTATATCGACGGCGAGGATCCGATGAATTTCAATGCTGTCCCGTATTAGGTTGAGACCGGGCGCTGGCCGGTTTTTTGAAGACCGCTGGAAGCGGTGAACGCGGGGCGCGGCCTCCTTATAAAGAATAGTTGGCTGCAACCGACGAACCGATGAAGAATCGTAATCGTCGTCTTCATAATCATATAACTCGGCTTCAGCGGTACTTGCTTTTGCATTTGCTGCTATTGCCGTGGCCGCTTTATGGAACAACACGACATTCTCACCAGTGGCGCTATGCGAGTGGGCGCCTCGTTGTACTGATGGATAGATGATACCGCCCAGCCGCATTCTCGGATGCATTGCCAAATAATCGGCAATGACTTGTGTGATAAGGTAATCGTGTTCTTCGGACTCGGGCATAACAGGCCGTACCAAGCGACGCGATAATTCGCGAAGAAACGCGTAGCGTTGAAAGACTCTTTTGCTCTCTGGATCAAAAAAGCTGGCCTGGGAATGAAGACGAAGCTGACTAAGCAGGCTAAGGTTCAGCAAGTGGAGCGGTCGAATCAGGGCGAATCGAGCGACTACAACCCAACTGCCCACAGGTGGACGGACCTCGGCCAACGCAGTTTCCACCGTCGTCGCCCCATAAAGGGCAGGCTGACCACGCGCATTCATTCGCCCACTTTTCGCCACGCCCGCCGGCGGCGCACCGAGATTACGTTCGGGATGCTCTAACGCTTGCCGCATCTCCTCTTCTAACTGAAATACCCGGGCACGATACAACGCATCGTAGACCGAACCTTTTCCAGCTTCCGTCAAAACACTAAGGCCTTCCGAAGTGATATCCGAATCGAGTTGGCCGAAAATCGATTCCAAGAAGGCTATCGCTTTGGGATTGCTGTAGCGTGCCTCGTTCCGCAGGCTCGTCTCCATATCATGCCATCCTGACTGGAATTCCGTGCCGCCGAATCCTAGGCTCGGCACGAACCAGGGATCCTCGCCGTAGATGGATTCATTAGTCTCCGTGTCGTGCCATATTTGTTGGAGCGACTCTTGGATCTCCTCGATTGCGCCGTCCGGCGCACCGACGAGGCGCTTCAGAAGCGATTGCAGATCCTCGCCTGCAGGTACCCTGTCAAAATGGATGACAGCCATCGTCTGGCTCGAGTTCTCAAAGAATGTTTCGATCACGTCACTGCACTGCTGTGCGACAAAATCGAGATCGACCGCAGGTTGCGAATACTCGCAATAATCGCAGATGTCGTGTTCCCTTGCATTTGCCGCTACAAGGTAGCTCAGTTCGAGGTTGCCAATGCAGCGTGCGCAGATATAGCTCATGATTTTTCCGATACGATCCGGTTCGTGGGGTCCCGCTGATGCCCTATGTGCCTAGTCCGCGGAGGAAACTCGTCAATAGTCAGCCATGAAAGGCGGTTGGGCGAGCGCATCCCGCGACTGCACGAGCACTAGGCAGCGCGACTTCGCACGGGTGGTTGCGTTATAGAGAAGCCTTCTCCTGTGTTCAGCATCTCCTCTGATCGCGGCTGGCCACAGTACGATGACATTGTCGAACTCTCTGTTCTTGGCGCCGTGGACGGTCATCGCCCGGAAGCCGCGGGCGTCGTCCGAGCCAAACCGGCGCCGGTTGGCGAACGACCAGCGAATGACCGCTTCGATTTCCCCGGCCGTGAACAGATTGCGTCCTTTGGCCCGACGCTGCCGTTCCAGGTAATCCCCTACGTCACTGAGCACGCGCTGGTCGCCTGCATCTCCGATCACGGTCCTCGCCTCGATCGCAGACATATTATGGTGGAGTCCGAGTTTATCCAGATACTCGCTCTGCATCTTGTCATCAGAGCGCTCCCAGCGGATCGAGAATGGACCATTACGCTGCTTCGTCGTGCGTTGCGTGACCCAGTCGACGACACCGGTAGCGAACTGTCCACCCGACGGCGTGATCACTGCAACATTCTTGCGCCCCCCATACCAACCAAGCTCATTGGCCAAAAACGTTCCCGCCAACGGGACATTGAATGCAGACTTGATCAAGAATGCGCCATCGGATACCGGGGCCGTACCGGCGCGTAGCGCTGCAGCGGCGGCAAGCAGCGTCGGCACATTGGTGCGGCGTGGGAGCGTCAGGTTGGTGAGTTGGTCCGCCTGCGCAAGCCAGGCGGACGCTGGACTCGGCCGCAATGCCTCATTAAGACATTGAAATTCGTCGGCGGCGGCGAAGAGGGAAGTGTGCGCAGCGAGTGCGCTGAGTATGCCGAGCCGCTCCTGGTTCAGGTCTTGCGCTTCGTCGAGGATGATGACCGGATAGGACCTGGCAACCCAGGTGGCAACGCCGTGCTCTGCCAACAGCGCCGCTGCGGCGGCGCAGGTGCCCGCATAGTCGCCAACGGCCGGCGCCGCGAGCCCAAGCGAGCCCAGTAGCGACTGCCAGCGCTGGGCGATCCGCCAAGCAAAGCTGTCGATCGTCGTGCACTCGTACGGGCGACCCGGCAATGCAACGGCTGCCAGACGTTCATCAAGACGACGTCGCGATCCATGCATGAAGGTCAGAGCCAGCACTTTTTGCCCATCGCAAAGCGGGTGCTCACGCAGGTGATCGCCCAACCGGGCCATAAGCTGATGGGTTTTTCCGCATCCAGCGCCACCGGTAAAGGCATGGACACTCATGGCCGGAACACCCAGGTGCCGGCCACATCGCGTACGAAGCGTTCTGACTCGACACCGGCGCACGCGCAGGCAATTGCGTTAAACAAGTCGACTGCGCGGCCGCGACATGCCGGAGTATTCACGATGGCGTCGGCGACCATTTCATAGGCCACGATGTCCATCTTCCGAACCTTGAGCCTGTCCACGACGTCCACCACTGCGGCAGGTGCGTTCCCACCGATGTCGGCCAGTAGTGGCACACAACCGGGCTCGTCCGCGGACAGGATCCACCCGATCGCATCCTCGACCATGGCCCCGTCGTTCCAGCGGAGGACCGACGGCGGAGGAGAGGGCAGGGCGCGTAATCCGGCGATATAGCGAAGACCGTCCTGGTCGCCGTCAACTAGGCAGCATGCGCGTGGATGTACTGGATGCAATAGCTGGTACGTTTCGACCACCTTCGCATCCTCAGTGGGTAGCATCCCGACCTCGAGACCGAACGGCCGTTGCATGTCCGCTACCCACCCCTCGGTAAGCAGAAGCGGGCGCAGGACCGTGCGCAACAAATGGAAGTCAGCCTTCCCCTCGGGAATCAGAAGGGCGGGGTGCATCATGGCTGACAGCACCTCGGCCCGATTCTGCTGAAAGAACTTGCGTTTCCAGTTAGGAGCGTCACCGGCAAGCGGCACTGCGAGAAACGGGCAGGCAGTCAGCACACCGTCCTGATTCTGCAGGACTAGGACTTCCGTCGGGTCGGCCAAAGCTGCAACTGTCGGAGAATGGGTGGTGATAAACGTCTGCGTAGACAGGCCCTGGATCCGGTGCACCAGTTGCAGCTGAGTTGCCGGCGACAAGTGAAGCTCTGGATGTTCCAGGGCCATGGCGAACCCTGAGCCCTGTTCCGCGCGCGTGCGCCCCAGTTCGAGCAGCAGCAGGATCCCCTGCAATGAGACCAGTCCGGCGCCGTGGCGGCCCGCCGGTACCGCAGCGCCCTGCGCGGTGGCAAAATGGGCCGAAACCGCGTCGAGTACGGAACGGCTGTCTGTGCCGGTGATGCGCAGTTGAACCTCAGGTGCACCTGGAATGCACCGAGCGATCTCGGCATTGACGCGTCGAAGCAGGGGCGCAATACGAGCATCGGACTCGATCGGATTGCCAGGCGCGCGCAGGCGGTCACGCTCGGCCAGGATCGCGTCTGCGGGCTGTGCAGCTGCGACATCAACCGCACGCCTGAAAAGCTCGCTGCCCCAGGACAGTGTTTTATCCCAAGCGCGGTTTGAACGCACAACGAACAAGCCCAGCTGCTGAATAAGTCTGTTCGGCACACTCACCGGTCCCTCATCGACGAACGGGTCGATCGGGTGTTCGTGGTCGACAAAATATCTTGCGATGTCGACTGATAGTGTATCGCGGTCGAAATACGCCTGACAGCCGACCTGGCAGCACAGGCGCCACGCGGGATCGGTACGAACTGGATGAACGAGCCCGGTTCGTTCGTCGAACCATTTCGGCACCGCACGGCCGTCCCTGAACCAGTCCGCGTTCTGGTCGGGATCTTCGCCCGGATATCCTATGATCGTCGCCACGAGCTCGATACGGTCCTCTGGCCGCGGGTCGGAACCGTAGAAGTCGTGCTCGGTCAACTCCCGCACGATTCGGTCCCGCCCAAACAGCAACGTCAGCGCTTCAATGACTGTACTTTTGCCGAAGTTACTTCCACCGACCAGCATCGAGTGGCGACGGAAACGGATGTACCCCTCGCGGATACCGCGAAAGTTCTTGATCTTCAGGCTGGCGATCTGCATAGCGAGTGCGATTGATCCGGAGCAATCACTTTACCGCATCCGAGCGCGACGTGAAAGATATAGCAACATCAGAAAATCCGACATTAGAAGAATAATGTCTGATCTTCATTAATGCCTCTTCCGTTCCGTCCTTAGACACTGGATTCGCCTTAGACGACTATACCTCGAGCCGGCCTGGACATTCCAGCATCAATGGAGCAGGACTAATTGATGCCATGCTTGCTCATGCAATCCTGATCAACCGCCCGTCCGGGGCCGTGCTGGATAAGTCATCCTCTTTTCGGTCTGGCTCGTGGCGCAGCATCAACCAAATTCATGCGCGTGGTCCTCAAGCTTGCGCCGCACCCGCCTGCTTGCCGTCGTGCGGCACAAAGCCAGAAAGCCCAGGAGCCTGGTCGACAGCACCTTGTTCCTGTGGTGAATGATGAAGAAGTTGCGCTTGAGGGCGGGCAGCGAGGTCCGTACCACTACCAGCCGACCGCTCGCGACGAAATCCTCGACCACGAGCCGGGACAGGCAGGCCAGCCCCAGTCCATGCGCGGCCGCATGCTTGATCGCCTCCGCGTTGCTGAATTCGCCTGCCGAGCGCAAGCTGTGCAGGTGAGGGACGAGCGCCTGCTCGACCGCCTCACGGGTTCCCGAACCGGGTTCGCGTAGTAGCCAGCCGGCGTTGCGTAAGGCCTGCAAGGACACGGTCCCGTCGCTGGCGGCACCGTCGGTAAGCAGCGGGTGGCCGGGGGCGGCAACCACCACAAGGTCGTCTGCTATCCACGGTTCGACCTGTAGCTGCAGGTCATGACATGGCCCCTCCACCAAGCCTAGATCCAGCTCGAAATTCGCGACCGCCGTTGCGATGTCGGACGTATTTGCAATGGTGACGCGAGGCGGGCCCTGGGGCGACGCGGCGAATGCCTCCGCCAGTATCGCCGGCAACAGGTAGATGCCGATCGTCGTGCTGGCTCCGAGATGCAGGCCGAGGCCTGTCAAGCTGTTCTGCTCGGCGAACTGGCGTTCGATCGTCGTCGCTGCGTCCAGCATCTGGCGCGCCTGGGGCAGCAACAGGCGGCCGTTGTCGTTGATGAGCAGGCGCTTGCCGACCCGGTCGAACAGCTGGACGTCGAGCATCGCCTCGAGCTCGTTGAGGGCTGCACTGGTCGCGGATTGCGACAAGGCCACCTGGTGAGACGCTGCCGTGGTGCTGCCCGATCCAGCGATGGCGAGGAAGATCTGAAGCTGGCGAAGGGAGAGGCGCATCGTTGGCGGGCGTCGAGTTGTGCTGACGCCCAATTATATTGAAACCACGCCGCTTGCCAAAACGCTGCGCATTTCCCTATTGCTTCAGAACGAAATCGGCCAGCGCACGCAATTCCTCGGGCTTGAGCTGGGGGAAGGGCGGCATCGCAGCCTGTCCCCATTTGTCCGAACTGCCGCCATGGATGCTTTTTTCAAGGAGGGCTTGCGCCCCGGGATTGCCGCGGTATTTTGCGGCCACCTCATGGTAAGCCGGTCCGACGATCTTCTTGTCGATTGCATGGCAGGCCAGACAGTTGTTGGAAGCGAGCAGCGCTTGTACGTCGAGCCCCTTTCCCGCCGCCGGCTTCGTAGCGCCCGATGCCCACGCGAGCCTGAGTTCTGCCGGCAAATCGGCTTCCTTCGCGCTGCCATAGGTCACCGCGAGATAGGCGCCGATGACCTTGACGTCGTCATCGGTGAGCGGGGCGCCATACATGTGCTGCATCTTGCCGACTTCGCCGGTCCATTGGACTAGGGTCATGCCTGGCGGCTGGTACTTGATGTAATCGGCGGAATGACAGGTAGCGCATTTCTGCGTGGCGATGACATAGCCGGGCAGGCGCGACGACTTGAGCTGCGCTGTCTCGGCAGGAAGCTTGAGTGTATGAACTTCGGCGTACGCCGGCGCGGCCATGCCTGCAACGAGCAGGAAAACAGGCAAGAAGGATTCGATTCGTTTCATGGGCGCCTCCTCAGGCGATGGTCACGGGGTAGGATTCGATCACATGGCGGCGATAGCCCCCCGGGTTCCAGGTCGGGTCCGCCGGCTGCACTTCGCCGGCACGGTTGGTGGCCCTTACCATCAGGACAGTCTGGCCGCGTGCGGCGAAGCTTACCGGCAGGCGCCACTCGCGGAACGAATAACGCCCGAGGTCGGCGCCGAGTTCCGCCGCCCGCCAGGTCTTGCCGCCATCGATCGAAACATCCACGGCCTTGATGCCCGCGCCGCCGTCGAAAGCGATACCCTTGAGCTGGACCGTACGGCCGGCGGGCAGCACGCCGCCGCTGGTGACGCTGGTGATAAAACTGCGCACCGGCAGGGTCGAGATCGGCCTGGTCCTGGACGGCGTGGTGCCGGGTGCCACGCACAGGCAGTCATTGTCTGGCACGCGATAGGCCGTCGTCATGAACAAGGCATCGTGGCCTTCGAAAGGCTTGTCGAGCACCTCGATTTCGGACAAGTGCTTGACCCAGTAAGTGCCGAAATAGCCGGGAACGATCAGCTTCAGAGGATAGCCGTTCAGGTAAGGGATGTCCTGGCCGTTCATGCTCCAGGCCAGGAGTACGTCGTGGCCAAGCGCGTGTTCGATGTCCAGCGTTTTCCTGAAATCGGAGGTCGACGGCAGCACAGGCTGGTCCAGGCCGTTGAACATCACCTGTCGTGCATTGGCGCCGACGCCGGCCTTTTCCAGCACTGTCTTGAGCGGCACCCCGACCCAGCGCGCATTGCCCATGGCGCCGTTTGCCAACTGGGCACCGAAGACGCGCGGCGACGAGAACCCGCGGCTGTTGCCGGAGCACTGGTTGACAGCCACGACTTCGACAGGCTCTCCCAGCGCCTTGAGTTCGGAAAGCGACAAGCTCAGGCTGCGCTTTACCGCACCCTTGACCTCGAGCCGGTAGGTCTCAGGATCGATCGACATCGGCAGGTTCGCCAGATGGTAGCGCACGAAGAACGCGTCATTGGGCGTGATCGCCCCGTTGTTGAAGACCTCGAACGGTGTTTCGAGGTGCGGCGGACGGGTCGTGACGCGGATCAAGGGACGCTTTTGCGGATAACTGACCAGTTCGCGCGGGCCATCGGCAAACGAGACCCCGTCGTCCTTGGCGATGGCGGCAAGGCTGGCGCCCGGGGCGGCGGCCAACCCAGCGGCAATGAAACCAGTGTGCCGAATGAAACGGCGGCGTCCCTCGAAAGGGCGCGCGCTATCGTGGGGACCTGCAGGTTTGGCGGTGTCGTCGCCTGATCTTCTTGTCATGGCTGTTGTCTCCTGTGATTGACCGGGCGCCGGGTTCCCGGCGTGATGGTCAGCCTAATATACGTCGCATTATTATTTCTACAAAATTGCTGGATAAATTAAAAGTCGGAATTCAACCTGATATTTTGGTAAATTCCGTACCGAGGATGACAATTTACGGAGGTCAGTCCAGCAGATGCCGAATGGCGTCGCGCTCCTGCACCAATTCATCGACTGCCGCCTGCAGTTTTTCGCGCGCGAAGGTATTGATGTCCAGGCCACGGATCCGATTTGCCTGGCGCCCGTCGCAGACGACCGGCACGCCGAAGAAGATGCCTTCCGGGATACCATACCCGCCGTCCGACGGCAGCGCCATCGAGACCCAGCGCCCGCCGCTGCCCCTCACCCAATCGCGTACGTGGTCGATCGCGGCATTGGCCGCCGATGCAGCGGACGACTGGCCGCGTGCTTCGATGATGGCTGTGCCGCGCTGGGCCACCGTCGGGATGAACACTTCTCGGTTCCAGCGCTCGTCGCGCAGCGCGAACGAGGCAGATTGGCCATCGACGAGGGCGAAGCGGTAATCGGCATACATGGTGGGCGAGTGGTTGCCCCAGACTATCAATTGCGAAATACTGTCGACACTCTTGTCCAGATGTAGCGCCAGCATGGCCTGGGCGCGGTTGTGGTCAAGCCGGATCATCGCGCTGAAGCAGGATGGATCGAGGTCCGGCGCCGCGTGCATGGCGATCAGTGCATTCGTGTTGGCAGGATTGCCGACGACAAGTACCTTGACTTCACGCTTGGCGACCGCGTTCAGGGCGCGTCCCTGCTTGGCGAAGATCCCTGCATTGGCGGCAAGCAAATCCTTGCGTTCCATACCTTTGCTGCGCGGCTGTGCGCCGACAAGAATGGCGATGTCGGCGTCGCGGAAGGCGACTTCCGGATTGTCGGTCACCAGGACTTCCTGCAGCAGTGGAAACGCGCAGTCTTGCAACTCCATGTCGATACCACGCATGGCGCCCAGGGCATGTGGCAGGTCGAGCAACTGGAGAATGACAGGCTGATCGGGGCCGAGCAGGTCACCGTTGGCGATACGGAAAAGCAAGGCATAGCCGATCTGGCCTGCGGCGCCGGTAACTGCAATGCGAGTCGGGGTTTTCATGTGCGCTCCAATAGTGTTGAGTGAAAGTTACAACTTCAGTGTATTGAGCCGGGAACTAGCTGTAAAACGAATAAAATGAGTATTATCAAGCTAAATATCAGCTTGATTTTCTTGCTGTCCGTCGTGTTTCATGAATTAGGCATTTCGATTTAAGCTACGGTTGCCAGCGCATGCTGCGCGCTATATTCAAAATTGGAGAGCCATGTCTTTCAGCGAAATCATCGCCACCTCGTCGGGTCTCAAGCCTTTAAGGCAATTGAGCAGTCCGATTGAAGCAATCAGGCAATTCACACCGAATTGGTTCGCCGTGACGATGGGTACCGGTATTCTCGCGCTCGCGCTCGCACAATTCCCTTATGCCGTTTTCGGGCTGCATCAGCTTGCCGAAGGCCTTTGGCTGCTCAACATCCTGCTGTTCGTCGTGTTCGCCGCGATGTACGGCGCGCGCTGGCTGTTGTTCTTCGACGAGGCAAAGCAAGTCTTCGGGCACGCGACGGTATCGATGTTCTTCGGCACCATCCCGATGGGTCTGGCGACGATCATCAACGGTTTCCTGGGGTTCGGCGTGGCGCGCTGGGGGCAGGCCGCGGTCGCGGTAGCGCAATGCCTGTGGTGGATCGACGTCGCCATGGCGCTGGCCTGCGGCGTACTGATTCCGTACCTGATGTTCACCCGCCAGCAACACAGCATCGACCAGATGACTGCGGTGTGGCTGCTGCCCGTGGTCGCAGCCGAAGTGGCGGCCGCCAGCGCAGGCCTGCTCGTGCCGCACCTGCAGGACAGCGCGGCGCGCTTCACGGTGCTCCTTACGGGTTATGTGCTCTGGGCTTATTCGGTGCCCGTTGCACTCAGCATCCTCGCGATCCTGCTGCTGCGCATGGCGCTGCACAAGCTGCCGCACGAAAGCATGGCGGCATCGAGCTGGCTGGCCCTGGGCCCGGTGGGTACAGGCTCCCTAGGCATGCTGGTGCTCGGTGCGGATGCGCCTGCGACGTTCGCCCTGTTCGGCATGGAAGAGGTCGGCCGGGTCGCATACGGCCTGGGGGTCGTGAGCGCACTGCTCCTGTGGGGGCTGGGCCTGTGGTGGATGCTGCTCGCGACACTGATCACCTGCCGCTATTTCCGGAGCGCGGTACCCTTCAACCTTGGCTGGTGGGGGTATACATTTCCGCTCGGCGTATTTGCCGTGACCACGCTGCGGCTTGCCAATGTATTCGATTCGCTGTTCTTCGACATCGCCGGCGCGCTGCTCGTAGCGGTGCTGGCCATGCTGTGGCTGGTGGTCGCGTGGCGCACGGCGAATGGCGCCTACCAGGGCAAGCTGTTCGTCTCGCCTTGTATTGCTTCGCTGCAGCGCCCGTGAGCTTAGGTGGTACGGCGCCAGGCGCCGGCAACCCCGCGCGCCTGCGCCAGCGTGTCCACGATCTGCCGCGCTACGTGAGGGCCGGCGCAGACAGCGAGCGGACTCGGATGTGGCATCGACAGCACCTGGATATCGGGCCGGCTGGCGCGGATGGACGCTTCGGCGCGCCTGGCCGTGCGTCCCGCGCACACCACGACGCGCAGCTCCGGCAAGAATCCGAGGACGTCGTCGAGCAGCGCGATGCCGGCGCGGATGTCGCCGGCGCGCAGCTGCATCGGTGGGCCATCGACCGGCGGCAGCCAGGGAACCGTGTTCCAGATCACCGTCTCTTCGCGCGCCACGCAGGCCTGCGCCAGGAAGAGCTTGAGGTTGCGCTGCGCCGGACCGGGATTGTCGCGCGACACGAAACGCGGCCGCATCGCCTGGCGCGCCGGCGCTTCCAGCAGGACCAGGATGCGGGCGAAGGTGCCGCCATCGCGCGGATCGAACCACGGCATCTCGCGCATGCCGCCGGCGTGGCTTTCGACCCAGCGGTTGAGCGCAGCCACTGGCGCGGTATGGCGTTCGCGGTAGCGGCGCGTAACTTCCTCCGGGTCGTCGAGATTGCGTTCCTGCGCTTGCCCGGTCATGGCAGGACGCGCGCCGTCATTTTTGCCATCCCCATTTGGTGAAAATCGCGCTGCCCTGCGGCGACTGCAGGAAATCGACGAACTGCTTCGCAGCCGGGTTGCCGCTGCCGTGCTCGGTCAGGGCGACGCCGGCATCGCGGTAGATCGCGTAATCCGGTTCGATCGACACGACGTCGGCGAGTTTGGGGTTGGAGACCTGCCAGATGTTCCAGATCAGCCATGCATCGATGTCGCTGCGGCTGGTCCAGGTGTCGCGCGCGATCGCGCTGTTGGCAGCATAGCTGGCGATGTTCGTGCGGATCTTGCGCACTGTATCGAGATTGCCTTTCCTACCCGCCATGTCCTCCCAAACGCCATTCTGGCCAGCCCCGTTGACGACCAGGATGCGCACGCCGGGTTTGACGAGGTCGGCGACGCCATGGATATGCTTCGGGTTGCCCGGACGAACCAGGATCGACAGCGGACGCAGGTAGAGCGGCGTGATGCTGGCTTCCTGGATGCGGCCGCCCATCGCAACGGTGAAGTCCGTCATCATGGTTTCCGAGCCGCTGTAGATCACGTCGGCATCCTGCTTCGCGCGTTCGATCCAGCCCGGTGTCGGGCCCGCCGTCACTGTCACCTTGATGCCGTGCTCCTGCTCGAAGGCGGCAGCTGCTTCCTTCATCGCCGGCGCGGGACCGCCGGGGCCGTACACCAGTACCGGCTGTGCGGCACAGGCGATGCCTGTCATGAGCGCGAACATCGCGCCTGCAGCGAGTCGGCGAGCGGTGTTATGACAGAGATATGATTTCATTGGATTTTTCCTTTTTTTAGTTGGCATAAATATAAGTCGGGAAGAGGGCGCTGTGCCTATACACCCAGCAACTTGATCAGAGCAAAGCTGACCACGCCCAATCCTGCGAGTGAGCCGATTACCACCGAGGCCACCTTGGCGCCGGCACGCAGTACGGCGCGGGCATCGACGCCCAGTCCGAGGGCCGCCATCGACATGATGGTCAGGAAGTTCGCCGCGTCGTGGGCAGGCGCCAGTGCAGCCTGCGGAATCCAGCCCATCGAACGCAGCACCAGAAGCAGCAGGAAACCGACGATGAACCACGGCACGAGGTGCGACAGCGCAGGGCGTGCCCGGCCGCTACCGCGTCCGAACATCGACAAGACCAGCACGACCGGACCCAGCATCAACACGCGCACCAGTTTCACCAGGGTGCCGATGTGGACGCTCGCGGCCGATACCGATGCGGTTGCCGCCAGCACTTGCGGCACCGCATAGACGGTCAAGCCGGCGAACACGCCATACTGCACCGGGGTGAACGACAGCAGTCCTACCAGCAGCGGCAGGCCCAATACGACGCCCACGCCAAGCACGGCGGTGAAGGCGATCGAGGCGGCGACGTCCTTGCCGTCGGCATCGATCACCGGCGCCACTGCAGCGATCGCGGAATTGCCGCAAATCGAATTGCCGCATGCGATGAGGATCGCCATCTTCTGCGGCAGGCCCGCGCTGCGCCCAATGAAATAGCTGAACACGATCGCAACCACGACCACCGCCGCGATACCGCCGATGAGGCCGAGGCCGTTGGCCAGCAGCGCACCGGCACTGACCGAAGCGCCCAGCAGCACGACCGCGATCTCGAGCAGCAGTTTGGCGCCGACATGGATGCCTGGATCGAAGCGCGGGTCGAGGCGGTGCAGGGTGCGGATACCGGTGCCGATGAGAATGGCCAGCACCAGGCTTTCGAGCCAAGCGCGGCCGAACACGTGGGTTTCGGCCACTTCGAGCAGATAGGCAGCTGCCGTCACCGCAGCACAAAGCAACAGGCCGGGAACGGCGGCGGACAAATTGTTCACTTGATTCTTCATTATTTTTCTCATATTCATATACGTCGATGTAATAAGTATCGCTGTACTGAATTGTTTGGTCTATTTTAAAATTACGAACATATCTTTCTAAAATATTGAACGATGACATTGGATCAGTTGCGTATATTCGTCGAGGTCGCCGAACGCCAGCACCTTACCCAGGCCGCCGCCGTTCTCTTCCTGACCCCTTCGGCGGTCAGCACTTCCATCAAGTCGCTGGAAGAGCGATACGGAACGGCGCTGTTTCACCGTGTCGGCCGGCGCATCGAAATCAGCGACGCGGGACGAATTTTTCTCGTCGAAGCACGCCGCGCGCTCGCGAGCGCCCAGGCAGCCGAGGCGGCGCTGGCCGATTTGGGCGAGCTCAGACGCGGGTCGCTAACGATCCACGCCAGCCAGACCATCGCCAGCTATTGGCTGCCGGCCTTGCTGGTACGCTTCCGCCAAGCATGGCCGGGAATCGATTTGCACATGGAAGCGGGCAATACCGAGAGCGTCGCCGAGGCCGTGCTGCAAGGCGGCGCCGATCTCGGTTTTGTGGAGGGAAACATAGAACCGACCGGCCTGGAGGAGGAGACTGTCGGCGAAGACAATATGGTGGTTGTGGTTGCGTCCGATCATCCCTGGGCCGACGGCAGGACGCTGACGGCCAGAGAACTGGAAGCTGGACAATGGATTTTGCGTGAAGCCGGTTCGGGCACGCGGTCCGCTTTGGAGACCGGACTCGCCGCGCTCGACGTGGCGGTCGTCAATCTGCAGATCGCACTCGAACTTCCCTCAAATGAGGCGGTGCGCAGTGCGGTCATGGCGGGACCGTTTGCCACCGCGATGTCGGAACTGGTCGTGGCGCCGCATGTGCAGGCCGGCTTGCTGGCACGGGCGCACTGCGCGCTCCCGGCGCGCAGCTTCTCGATGCTGCGCCACGCCCAGCGGCATCGCAGCCGCGCCGTCGCCGCCTTCGAAGACATGGTGCGGACCAGGAAGCGGCCGGATAACTAAGCCAAGAGGTCCAGCCGCAGCCTGTCGCGGTCGTCGCCAAGTGCGCGGCTGGCCAGCCAGACCACGCCGCCGGCGGCCAGTCCGCTGCTCCCGGCCAGCAGGAACAGCAACAGGATCTGGTATTCGACGGCGCCGAGCGGATCCATGCCGGCGAGGAGCTGGCCGGTCATGATGCCCGGCAGCGTGATGATACCCGCCGCGGACATCTGGTTGATGACCGGGATGAGGCCTTTACGCACCGCATCGCGCATCAGCGGCGCAAGCGCTGTGCGCAAGGATGCACCCAGGGCCAAACGGGCTTCGATCTGATTGCGCGACACAACCACGCCGCCGAGGAAAGCGTCGAGGGCCAGACTTGCCGAATTTAGCACGCTGCCCAGCACGATGCCCATCAACGGGATGGCATAGCGCGGGTCGTGCCAGGGCGTGGGGCGGATGGCCGTCATCAGGGCCAGCACCACCGTGGCCAGGCTCGACAGCGCTACCACTGCGCCCGCGATACGGTAGTTGCCCCAGCCGGCCAGGCGCTGCGTCGGCCTCGTTGCGACTTCGCGCGCGGCAGCGGCGATCATGAGGCAGGCGATGGCCAGCGTCAGCGCCGGCGCGTCGGAACGGAATACGATGCGCAGCACGAGGCCGACGAGCAGCAACTGCAGCACCATCCTCAGACTGGCGACAAGCAAGGGCCGATGCAGGCGCAGGCCGAAGGCGATCGAAACCGCCGCATCGAATACGACCAGACTGGCCGCGAGCGCCATGTCCGACGCCGACAGTGCAATCTGGCTCATGCCACCTCGAGCCGGCCGCTCGCCATACGCAGGCACCGCTGCCCGAGGCGCTCGGCCTGTTCTTCTGAATGCGTCACGACCAACACCGACGTGCCTCGTTCGAGTTCCGAACGCAGTAGGGCTTCGAGAGCTGCGGTCGAGGCGGCGTCGAGCGCCGAAGCGGGCTCGTCTAGCAGGAGGACACGGGGCCGGCAAGCCAGGGAACGGATGAGCGCGAGGCGCTGGCGTTCGCCGGTCGACAGCAGCTCCAGGTCGGTATCAAGCGCAGCGGCCCGCAGTTTCAGCGCATCGGCCAGTGCCTGCGCCCGCTTCTGCTCCGATGCCGGAAGGTGCGCGCGCGCGGTCGCGTCCCACCAGGCCGGCTCGGCTGCTTGATAGACTACCATCGAACGCCATGCCGGCGCCGTCCAGCTTGCGCGCTGTGCGCCGTCCAGCAGCACCGTGCCCTCGTTGGGAATCAGGTCCGCGATCATGCGCAGCAACACGCTCTTGCCGGAACCGGATTCACCGACGATGGCGATGCATTCGCCTCGCCCCAGGTCCAGGTCGACCGGGCCGGCATGTGCCGAGCATAGCGCACGCAGTGCAAGACGAACGGATGGATCGAAACGAGCAAGGGAATGGAAAGACATGGGCATGGAGTATAGCCGGGTGCGGCTGCCCATAGTGCCGTGTTAAGGTGGCAAGGTACATTACAAATGGGACATCGATGGAGTTTTCTTCCGTATTCGCAGTCGCCACCGGCGCTGCGCTGGGAGCGCTCGTGCGCTGGTGGACGAGCGTGGCTTTGAATTCGCTGTTTCCGGAGATTCCACCCGGTACTCTGCTTGTCAATCTGGTGGGCGCATACATCATCGGGGTGGCGATACCTTGGCTAACCGAAACGCCGTCGCTCGCGCCCGAGATCCGGTTGTTCGTCGTCACCGGCTTCCTTGGCGGCTTGACGACCATGTCGAGTTTCGCCGGCGAGGCGGTGATCCTGCTGCGCGCCGGCCGCTTGGCCATGGCAGCCGGTGCAGTGCTGCTGCACGTTGCCGGTTCGCTTGTCATGTGCACGCTCGGCATGGGGACGGCCGCATTACTGATGCGCCGCTAACCGGCGCTTGCGTGCGTCGCCTTGCCCTCGGTTGCGAGCGGCAGCTCGCATCGCAACAGCACGGCCTGCACCGCGTGCAGTTGCGCATGGTGTTCGAAAAGGAACGCGCGAAGCGCTTCTTCCGTATCGACCAGTTCGACGCATTGCGGGTGGCGCCCTGCCGTTCCTTCCACGTGGGCGTGGGATGGCTTCTCACCCGGCAGGTAGCCGCTGCCGACATGGAACAGCAACGCCTGGCGGATGCCGGCGCGGCGTGCCTGCGTCAGCAGTTGGTGGGCGAGCTGCGGGGGACTGAGATGGTGCCACAGACGGGTGGCGCGGGCACGGGCCGACATCGGGATGTACAGGCGCAGGACGGCAAAATCGTTCATCGTGTGGCTCACTGTTCAGGACGCTGCGCTGCCGGCCTCGCGCGTTCGCGCGCACGGTAGGCATGGAGTTCGGACAGACGCAGGTCCTCGGGAAGCGCGCGCCGGTGCTTGGCCCGGCCGATGCGCTGGGCGCGGTAGATGCCGGTGTGCCCCGAGAACAGGTAGCTGACGACGCAGGCGAGCGCTGCGTACGGCGCGATCTCGCCGCCGAACAGTTCGATGGCCATGACGGTAGACGCCAGCGGCACGTTGGCGGCGCCGGCGAACACGGCGACGAAGCCGAGCGCGGCCAGTAGCGGGAAAGGCAGGTGCAGCAACGGCGCCAGGGCGTTGCCGAGCGTGGCGCCGATATAGAACAGCGGCGTCACTTCGCCGCCTTTGAAGCCACTGCCGAGTGAGACGACGGTAAACGCCAGTTTGCCGATCGAGTCTTCGAATCCCAGCGGCTGCTGGAACGCCTGGACGATGACCGGAATGCCGAGACCGATATAGCGCTGTGTCCCGCTCAGCCAGACCGCCAGGGCGACGATTGCGCCGCCCAGCAGGGGGCGTGCCGGACCGTACGGCACATGGCGCTTGGCCGTGTCGCTCAACGTGTGCGTCAGCGTCGCGAAGAGCATGCCTGCCATGCCGAACGCGATGCCGGCGACGACGACCGCAACCAGGCCGGTCGTACCGACAGCCGGTACCGCGCCGAGCACATAATGTGTGTGGTGGATACCCCACCATAGTCCCACGCGGTCGGCGACGATGGCGGCGACGATGCAGGGCAGGATCGCGTCGTAGCGCATGCGGCCGATCGCCAGTACTTCCAGGCCGAAGATCGCGCCCGCCACGGGCGTGCCGAACACGGATGAGAAGCCGGCGCTCATGCCGGCCATGACGAGTACCCGGCGTGTATCGCGGTCCAGACGCAACATGTGGGCGATTTGGTCGGCCAGCGTGGCGCCCATCTGCACCGCCGTGCCTTCGCGACCTACCGATGCGCCGAACAGGTGCGACAGCACGGTACCGCCAAGGACCAGCGGCGCCATCCGCAGCGGGATCGTTTTCTTCGGGTCGTGGATCTCGTCGATGATCAGGTTGTTGCCGGCCTCGACATCCTTTCCGAGGCGATGATAGATCCACCCCACGGCGAACCCGGCCAGGGGGAGCAGCCAGATGATCTGCGGTGACGCGACACGGATTTGGGTGACGCGCTCGAGTGCAAACAGGAAGAATGCGGACGCGGAGCCGGCGAGTGCGGCCGCGATGACGGAAAGCAGCAGCCACTTCGCCATGTAATGCAAAAGCTCGACTTGTTCGGGTGTGTGATCAGGTTTCATCGGTCCAGTGAGTGAGCCCAGCTGGTCCGGATCGAGGCATGCGCCTACCTTCCCGGCCGGGAAAGGTAGGCATCATCAGCTCGGGATTGAGCGGTTACGGGAGGAATGCCATCTCCAATTAAAGTCAATCATAGCAAGGTTTGCTTGTTCCGCCAAATCATCGCGCGGCGTCCTGAGCGCAGGCGACGCCGAATTCGACCTTTTAACCTGCTGTAAAAACTTCGATCCACTCGTCTTCCCGCCATTTCCTTGTTTAAACGCCAATCAGGTGACCGGTTTCGTTAATGCGTTGGATGACGAACGAATCGTCCTCGAACGTGCATTCATTCACGCAGCAAGGCGTCTGCCGGAGTTGCCAATAATGACTGAGAGAAAGCCCAAGGCAATGCAACAACAGCACACGGTTGACGCTGTCGTGCCCGACCAGGACGACGGTCTGGCCGGCGTGTTTCAAAAGCACGAAATGGAGGACACTCATGACGCGTACCAACACCTGTGCGAGCGTCTCGCCGCCGGGTATCAAGGCCATGTCGGGTTTCGAAAACCACATCCGTGCCGGCCCGGGCCACAAGGACTCGACACGATCGTGCGTCAAACCTTGCCACTGGCCGTAGTCGATGTCGGCGAGCTCGCCGAGAACGCTTGCAGGCGCGCCGGTTGCGCGCTCGATCGCCGTGCCCGTATCGATGCAACGGGATAAATTGCTGGTGTAAATGGCATCCGGCTGCCAGCCACGCGCCACGCGCCGTCCCAGCGCCTCCGCTTGGCGCCGTCCGAGTTCGGAGAGCGGGAATTCGGCGCATCCACGAAATCGCGGCGGATCGATGCCATCGACGTGGCCATGACGAACGACGACGATGCGTGTAACCAGGCGCGTCATCGGGCTAAGCTGTTTTCAACCTACCCGCGCACGAACGCATCGCGGCCGGCGTAAGAGGCATCTCGACCCATCGCTTCTTCGATGCGCATCAGCTGGTTGTATTTTTCCACGCGCTCGCCGCGCGCAGGTGCCCCGGTCTTGAGGTGTCCTGTACCGAATCCGACCGTCATATCGGCAATGAAGCTGTCGACCGTTTCGCCGCTGCGATGGGAGACCATGGCGCCCCAACCGGCACGGTAGGCCAGTTCGACTGCGGCGCGCGTTTCGGTGAGGGTGCCGATCTGGTTCGGTTTGATCAAAACGGCATTGGCGACGTCTTCCTGAATTCCGCGTTCGATGCGTTTGACGTTGGTCACGAACAGATCGTCGCCAACCAGTTCGACCTTTTTGCCCAGCCGTTTGTTCATCATGCGCCAGCCGGCCCAGTCGTCCTCCGCCAATCCGTCTTCCAGCACGGCGATCGGATAGCGTTCGATCCATCCCTCGTACAGGTCGACCAGCCCGGCCGCATCGACCTTACGGCCCTCGCTGCGAAGGTGGTACAGGCCGTCCTCGTAAAAGCCGGACGACGCCGGATCGAGCGCCAGCACGATGTCGTCACCGGGTCGATAGCCTGCCTTTTCGATCGCTTCGAGGATTAATTCGACGGCCTCGGCGTTGCGCTTAAGGATAGGCGCGAAGCCGCCATCATCCCCGACCGCCGTGTTGTAACCACGCTCCTTGAGGATGGTGCGCAGGCGATGGTAGATCTCGGCGCCGTAGCGTACGCCCTCGGCGAACGTGGGGGCGCCGACGGGGGCGATCATGAATTCCTGAAAATCGGTCGCTTGCCAATTGGCGTGTACCCCGCCGTTGAGGATGTTGAACATCGGTACCGGCATGCGTGGAGCGTGCGACGCGGACAGGGTACTGAACAAGGGCAAGCCCGCCGCCGCGGCGGCAGCGCGCGCCACAGCCAGACTCACGCCCAGAACGGCGTTCGCCCCCATCCTGCTTTTGTTCGGCGTACCGTCCAGCGCAATGAGAAGGGCATCGATGCCTTTCTGGTCGGTCGCGTCCTTGCCGGCAACGGCGGTGGCGATCTCGCCATTGACGTGGGCGACGGCATTCTTCACGCCCTTTCCGTCGTAGCGGCGCGGCTCGGCGTCACGCAGTTCGACGGCTTCATGAATGCCGGTCGAAGCGCCCGAAGGCACGGCGGCGCGACCGACGACGCCGCATACCAGGCGCACGTCGACTTCAACCGTCGGGTTGCCGCGCGAGTCGAGGATCTCGCGCGCATGGATGTCTTGAATGGCAGGATTCATAAGAATTTCCAGGGTGAAAGCCGGCATCGAACGCGTGCCCGGATAAGTTTGCGGTTACTCTATCCCAGTTCGTCCGGGGGTTGCGCGCGACCCGGCCGGGACGCAGCCGATCCGAGGAGTGAGGCGCCATGCACCGACTGATTTTGATCCGCCACGGCGAGTCCGCCTATAACGCCGATAACCGCTTCACGGGGTGGACCGATGTCGACCTCACGCCGCTCGGCATGGCGCAGGCGCGGGCGGTGGGCGCGACGCTGCGCGCGGCGGGCGTGGCGATCGACGTCGCGTTCACATCGATGCTCAAGCGCACCATCCGCTCGCAATGGATCATCTGCGAAGCAATGGACCGCATGTGGCTGCCGATTGTGCCGGACCCGCGCTTGAACGAACGCCATTACGGTGCCCTGACGGGGCTGAACAAGGCGACGGCCGAACGGGAATACGGCGCGGCGCAGGTCGCCGCCTGGCGCCGCTCGTTTGCCGTGGCGCCTCCGCCGATGGCGCTGCAAGATGCGCGCGCGTATGCGGATGATCCGCGTAACCGCGGTGCCCGGGCAGGCGAGATCGTGCTGAGCGAAAGTCTGGAAGATGTGGTTCGGCGCGTGCGGCCGTTTTGGGAAGAGCTGGCGGCGCCGGCGCTGCGCGAGCGACGGGGCGTCGTCATCCAGGCGCACGGCAACACCATCCGCGCGCTGATCAAGCATCTGGAAGGAATGAGCGACGACGACATCGCCACGCTCGACGTGCCGAACGCCACGCCGGTCGTCTACGAGTTCGACGCGGATATGCACGTGCGCCGTCGGTACGACATGCCGGCCGTGAGCGACGAAGGCCGGCACTCGCTGTTCTGATCGGGCCGGCGGCCGAGCCGTGTTTCTAGCGCACGCTTGCCAGGACGGCTTTGGCCGGGTCGGCCGGCGCATCGCCTTCCATCACCAGGATGCGGCTGGCGCCGGGATCCTTGGCCGACAGGGCGCTCGCAACCTCGCGCATCGGGCCGATGGCGGTGCCGTTTGCCATGCCCTTCGGATTGGTCTTGAAGCGCGCCACCGGCATCGCCTGACCGCTCGCGTATACCGAATACACGGTGTCCGGCTTCAGGGAAAACAACGACACCTCCAGCGCATCGGTCAGCCCCAGGTTGCGCGCCACCACGAAGCCGGTGGCGCCGCCGCCGGCCGGGCGCAGTGCGATGTTGACGGGCTCGGCGTTGGCGCGCGGCACCAGGTTGGTCGTGCCGGCGCCGGCCGGCACCGCGTGCGAGACGTAGACCAGCGCCTGCGGCGCCTGGCCCACCGGCGCGTGCGCCACCACCTTGTTGGCGGCGGTGTCGATGACGTCCACGCCGTCGCCGTTTTCCAGGCCGACGTAGACGCGGCTGTCGTCGTCGGAACGCCAGACGCCGTGCGGCAGGGCGCCGGTGGGAATGGTCGCCACCAGCGCCGGCGCGTCGCCGGTGCTGTACACCTTGACCACGTTCTCGCCGCCGACCGTCACATAGGCGCGCACGCCGGCCGGGGTGCGCGCGAACGCCAGGTGGTTCGTGATCAGGCCGGTGTCGATCACGCCCTTCACCGATTGCGTCGCGACGTCGATTCGGGTGACCTTGCCCACGTCCTTGTGCGTCATCCACACTTCCTTGAAGTCCGGCGAGAATTGCAGGAAGGGCGAGAACGGGCTGGTCACGGGGATGTGCTTGACGACCTGGTGCGATTTGACGTCGACGACATCGACCACCGGGTTGAAGCTCGAGACGACGAAGGCCAGCCTGCCGTCCGGGTGGAACATCACCATGCCAGGCCCGCCGGTGGTCTGGATGCGACGCGTTTCCTTGAAGGTGGCCGGGTCGATGACGGAAATATAGTCTTCGCCTCGCACCACCACCCAGACCTCGCGTCCGTCCGCCGTGAAGAAGCCTTCGTGCGGCGAGCGGCCGATGTAGGTGACGCCCTTGACCTTGTTCGTGGCGGTGTCGATGAAGGTGACGGAATTGGAACCGTTGGCGATCGCGATCAGCGTCTTGTGGTCCGGCGAGAAGCCCAGGCCGTGCACGTTGACCTCGCCCTTGTACAGCGGCGAGAGCACGTCCGGGCGCAGGTTGCCCAGACGGATCTGGCCCAGCAGGGTGTTGGTGGACGGGTCGATCACCGAGACCGTGTTGCTGTTCTGGTCGGCGGTGTAGACGCGGTCCTGGGCGCTTGGGAAGGCGTGGGCGGGGGTGAGGGCGCCGGCCAGTACGATGGCGAGTGCGGCGGCACGGATGGTGGTGCCGGCAAATTTAGTGCGTTGCATGGACTTCCTTATCGGTATGGGTGGTCGTGCCGGCGTCGTGGCGTTGCAGCCAGGCCCGCATGACATTGATTTCATTTTGTTGCTCAGCGATGATGCCTTGCGCCAGGTTGCGCAATTCCGGATCGGTGCCGTGCACCAGGATGGCCTTGGCCATGTCGATCGCGCCCTGGTGATGCGGGATCATCATCGTGACGAAGTCGTGGCCAGGGTCCCCGTTCATCGGCGCACGGCGCATGTCGTCGTCCATCACGGCCATGGCGTCGTCGGCCAGGGCCGCGTACGGCTTGGCGCTGCTGGCGACGAAGGCGGGCGGGGCGGCGCTTGCGATCGTGCTCGCATGCGCGTGCATGTGTGCGGGCATGAACGGCATGTCCTGGGCGGCGCAGGCGCCGGCCCACAGGCAGGCGGCAAGCAAATACATCGGTTTCAAACGGGTCCCTCCAGTTGTTCGTAGACGGCGGTCGCGACGCGCGCGAGTTCGCCCTTGTCGATGCCGGCCGACAGCGCATAGCCGAATTTGCCGTCGATCCAGTAAAACACGTTGACCGGGCCTTCCTTGGCGAACCGGAAGCCCGTGTCCTTGTTCTGCGCCTGCTCGGTCGAGACGTACAACGTCAGGCGCTGGCCGGCGCCGTCGTGGTACATGAATTGCGCCACCGGCCCGCTGGCGCCGGGCAGCAGGCGCCCCCCGATCAGTTCGTAGCCGAGCTTGCCGAGGTGCGGTGGATGGATTTTGCTGCCCAGGCGCTTGGACAGCCATGCCACCAGCTGGTCTTCCTGGTCGGCGCCGACTTCCACCGGGCGCCGCACGTCCGGGCTGTAGACCACGTGGGCGATGGCAGCCTGGTGTGCCAGGCCCGAGAATGCCGGCTGGGGGAAGGGCGCGCCCGCCTCGATCGACGCCAGACGATGATCGCGTTCGGCGGCGCCGCGCAGGCTCCAGCCGCCGCCGCCGCCGAGCAGCGCCAGCGCCAGGCCGGCGGCCAGCGCCTGCCAGGGCCAATGCCGTACGTCGCGCAGGCCGGGGCGGGCGCGCAGCGGCGCGGCCAGGCGCGCCGGCAGCGGTTCGTCGAGCACGGGGTCGAACAGCGCGTGCAGCGCGTCGTTCTGACCGATCCACGCCCGCACGCGCGCGGCGTCGTCCGGGCGCGCGGCCAAGTAGGCGTCGACCTCGGCACGCCGGGCCGGCGCCAGGCGACCGTCGGCGTAGGCGTGCAGATCGGCTTCGGTGATCGGTAGGATGCTCATTTCACGACTCTCAATGGAACGACGGGCGCGCGGCCGTCCATCAACGCGCGCAATTTCTCGCGCGCGCGAGACAGGCGCGACATCACGGTGCCGACCGGGACGCCGAGCAGGCGCGCCACGTCTTCGTAGCGCATGTCCTCGAGCCCGACCAGCAGCAGGATTTCGCGCTGCTCTTCGGGCAGCAGGCGCAGCGCGGCGTCCAGGTCGCGCAGTTCGAGGCCGGCGCTCACGTGTTCCTGCGCGGCCGGCAACGGCGTGTCGTCGTCCAGCGGTTCGGTGTCCAGGGCGCCGCGCCGGGCCTGGTCGACGCGCAGGTTGTGCATGATCGAGAACAGCCAGGCGCGCATATCGCTGCCGCGCCGCCAGCCGGACAGGGCGGTCCAGCCGCGTTCGACCGTATCCTGCACCAGGTCGTCGGCGGCGGCGCGATCGCCGACCAACGCGCGGGCATAGCGCCGCAGGCGCGGCAGGCAGGCCAGCAGGTGGTCGGCGGGATCGTCCGGCACGAAGGACATCGGCGCGCCGGCTCAGTAGCCGCCGGCCGCCAGTTTAGGGTCGACCTGCCAGGTTTCGTTCACCAGCTTGCCGTCGCGGTAGGTCAGTACGTATCGCACCTTGACTTGGACCTTGGCGTCGAATTGCACGGCAGCCGTCACGGTAGCGCCTTTCGGATTAGCCGACTCGCTCGCGTTCAGGACGGTAACGCGCGCAGGGCCGGCGGCGGCATTGAATTTGTCCCATACCGCGCCGATGGATGCAGTCCCGTCGTAGCTGCCGTCGAGCGGCCCGCCCACCCAGATCAGCCGCGCGTTGTCGGCATAATCGCGCAGGATGGCAGCGCGGTCCGCGGCGCCGATTGCGGTGAAATGCGCTTGCGCGGCGTCCAGCGCCGGGCCGGCCATGGCATGTGCGGCGGTGCCTGTACAGGCGATTGCGAAGATGATGTGCTTGATGGTCATATGGGCTTCCAGTCAGAATATCGCTAAAAAAGGCCGCGAGAAACATGTTCTCGTATGGATAAACGAGTCCGGTCGTGTTTTTATTCCGTTCTCGCGCAACTTTTTTTCGTATATTGCCGATGCAGGCGTGGAACGAAGCAGCTTAGCTCACGCTCTGCGCTGGCGTGCGCCGATGCAGCGTCCGGCTGACGCGATAGCCGATAATTTCATCTTGATCCTCGTGCCGATCTGTTTACGATGCCGCTGCGATTAGGGACCTGCTCATAATCGATACCTTCATCACGGACAAGACCGGCATGCTCACCGTGGGCAGCCCAACGTCTCATTCGGGTATGGCTGCCCCCGATGGCAGCGCGCAGGACGTACCGCGCATCGCGGCCAGCGTTACCGGAATAGCGAGCATCCGCTGGCCCACGCGATCGTCGTCGCGACATGAAAACGTGGCTCGACGCTGTAAAAGCCGGCTCGCTTTGAATCATCCAGCGGCGATGGCGCGCGGATTTGTGGAAGACAGCTGTAAGGGCCGGCTATCCAGCGTGAATCAGCGACGACTACTCGGACGCTTCACATCTGTTCGCCGGGAGGCGACGTTGACGCTAGCCAAGCGGCGAGTACGACAAACGCCAGCAGTACGACAGCTTCTACCCAAAGAATACGCTTGGAACGCGCTGGGAACCAGGAGCGCTGCACGGTAGCGCACCACCCCGGCGCGCAACCCGAGGATGGCGCCCAGCGCCGCCGCCATCCCTACGGCCATCAGCCTGATCGGGCCGGATTGTGCGACGCTTATGTAGCTTCCGAACACGAGCAATGGAACTGCAAATATGCCTCCGCCGGCGCCTATGAGCGACAGGATCATGCCGACTGCCAGGCCGAGCGACAACGGAATCAACATAATGACGCCTCAGGCCGCGCGCAGCCTGGAATATTTATATAAATAAATAAATTGTTTGTGCTTGAAGAGGATGAGAACGACAGGAAGGCCATCGGACGGCGCCGTCAACCACCGCGCCGCTCGTGATCCCTAAGCCCGGCGCAATCAAGTGCTGATGCTCTGCATTCATTTCGTCCAAGTGCCTTGACACGAGCCGCGCTCCGTCGCCGGCAATGGAGATGTGGATGCCACGTCGAAAACGCGCCAGTTCCATGTCCTTACTAAGGCCGATCAGCGAAAGGCTGGGTGGATGAACGGGGAGGGGGCACTTCGGGCGTCATTCGGGACGAAGAATGACAGGTTATGCCGTAAAGCCTCTTTCGATCGGCTTTCAAGGGGGGGCCGGCTTGTCGAGTGAAAGTTGTCGCAGCTTTAGCCGGCATTACGGAAGAGTGACGAGACCGCGTAAGACAGGCGCCCCAAATATCTGACATTATAGAAGTAATGTCATATTTTCCGAACAGGGCGTCGGGTCTACAACGTAATATGTAATATTATTGAATCTTTCGACAACGGATTCTTCCAATGACGACCGAAGAGCTTTCGAGCGACAGCACTATCGCTGCCAGCGTCGCGGAGCTGCGCGAGCGGTTTCCGCGCACCCAAGACCTGTACCGCGAGGTCTGCGTCTTACTATTCTTCCGGCATGGCGTCACGCCAACAGCAAACAAGTTGTATCAGCTTGTGCGCAAGGGCAGCATGTCGGCGCCGACCGAAGCGCTGAATCGCTTCTGGAAAACGCTGCGCGAACGCTCACGTGTCACGATCGAGCATTCGGACCTTCCAGACGAGTTACGAGCTGCGGCTGGCGACCTGGTCGCCACCCTTTGGACATCGGCTCAGTCGAAATCCCATGAGTCACTGGCAGCGTTCCAAGCAGATGCGGCTGCTGCAGTGGGTAGCGCAAAGGCCGATGTTGCGCGCGCGCAGGCCGCCCAAGCGGATGCATTACATGCTCTAGAACAGGTTCAAGCGAAGCTAAGTACGAGCGAAGAAGACGCTGCCCGCCTGCGTGAGGAACTGGCGGCTGCGGCAGCCGCCAGGGAAGGTCTGGAAGCGAGATTGGGGGAGGCACATCGTCAGATGCGCACCCTGCAGGCACGAATGGACCAATTGAGTGCCGAGCACGCCACTGAGCGGGAGAGACTGGCCGACCGCACTCGTCTGGCCGAAGAGCGATTCGCAGATATGGAAAAGCGCGCGCTCGTCGAAATCGACAGGGAACGTACGGCAGCGGCAAAGCTACAGAAAAGACTCGACACGGAACGGGCTGAGCACACTGCGGCTCTCGACCGATCCCGCTCAGAACACAATGCGGCGCAGACGACAATTGGGCATTTGAGAGAGCAGGTCGGTGCGCTACAGAACTCTGTCGAAGCCTTGAATTACGAGCGGGATCGAGAGAGGGCAGAACTGCAGGCCGTGCGAACGGATCTCGACGCTGCGGTACGGCAGGCCGCCGGCGATAGTGCACGGGTCGACCAGTTGCGTGATGAACTCGAAAGGGCGCGAAGAGAAGCTAGCACACGCCAAAGGTCGTCAACCAGAAGGAAACGCCTGAGCAAGGAAAGCAAGGGCGGCGACGACACATAAGGATCAGAGGTCCCGGCGCCTCCAGTCTTGGTGTTACACTAGACGATGTTTCGGCTCATACGGCTAAACCAAGCCCGCCGACGGCCCAGGAAAACCCTCTAAGCCGCGACTGCTCGAAAATAGCACTTCTTCGCGCTTTATCTTGCTTCTTTCGCCAACTCGACATTATTTCCTGTATTGTCGAGTTCGTTTTCTTGGGATTCGAGATGTTATTTCGTGAGGAAATCCCCGCATCGAGCTCTAGCCGGCAGACTTGATGCCAAGCTGACTGAAGGGTCGGGGATGAACGCAAGCAGCCCCCCCCCCCAAGTTCAAGACACCTGGACCAAGCGGTCATCTCGACATGCGCTTGCTTCAGTAGCTCTCTCATTTTCCCACCTGAAAAACGTCCGCGCCGTCTGAACTTTAGAGAGAAAATCGACGCAAGGTCACCCCAGCTTCGGTGGTAACGGCTGACTCTTTCTTCGGCTTTCTTTATGTAGCTCGAAGAGCAGCGCAGTCATCCTCTTCGGCGTACGAACAAAGGATGGCCTAAGCAACTATCGCCGTATCGTGCGGCAGAAAGCACTAGACTATTGGAGCATCGGCGGCCGCTTCGTCAGAACGAAATTCAAGAACCGCGTCCGGCCAAGTCTGTAACTGCTGGACTGGTGGTTAGTACACGGGCGCTGGAGTTGGATGCGCCACCCTGGTAGCGACAGAACAATGTGAGTATGCTGCCAGCGACAGAATGATGTGAGTTTATCGACGGCTCCATGCCAAGCCCCTAGGAGAGCGCGACAGAATCTTGTGAAGATGTCGAAAATCCGGGCGTCACGAGCAAAAATGAAGGCCTGAACCGCGACAGAACTGTGTGACTATTCCGAAGGTGACCCCAAAACCGCGACAGAATAGTGTGAGTAAGTCGGATTCGTTTCCGGAGGTGCAAGAACTCACAGGATTCTGTCGCTACGAGGGGGTATATTCTGTCGGTCGACTTACTCCGCCGGGGAGGCCCGGTCGGTCTCTGCATAAACGTCATTTGACATAATATAGATTATGCGAAACCCCTGATGCACTGTACACATTGTTCAAAATCTCACCATGCCGGGACGCACAGACCCGTGAGCAACGGCCAGACACAATGATCTGGCCGTTTTTACAACCCCACAGGAGGTTTCGTGCGCTACCCGAATCTCAGATATGGCAATCCCACTGAACTGGCTTACTACGCAATCGGCGTCCCGCTGCCCATACTGGCGCGCCGGCTCCGTCGCGACGAGCGCACCGTCCGCGACTGGATCAACGGCCGCACGCGCGTCCCCTGGTGGGTGCCGGAAATCATGCGGCTGCAACGGATGGAAGCCGATCTACGCCACCGGCAAATGTTCTGGGCCGTGCCGAACAAGCCGACCATGACGCGCCTCGGCGTCGTCACCCCGGCCGGCGACGTCGCCCCACCGATGGAACGAATAGCGTAACGCGTCACGAAAAAATGCCCGCGCAGTGCGGGCCTTTCTCATTTCTTGCGGCGCTTGAAGCGGCCGTTTTTGCCTCGCGGCGGCAGGCGTTTGCTCATGGCGTTACTCCCGTTTTCAGTTCAAGTTTCATCAACCGGCGTTCGGTGCGCATCACCCACGCGGCGGCCGACACCCCGCCCGTGAGCACGCCGGAACCCAGCAGCAATTGGACGAGTTCCAGCGCGCTCATGGTCACGCTGCCGTCTTTTCGTTCAGGGCCACGCCGAGCGATGCGGCGGCGGCGCTGACGCTGTCCACGACCGCGTGATACTGCGGCGGCACGAAGGCTTTCGCCAGTTGGAACAGGACGGCAACGCCGGCCCAGGTGGATGGTTGCTTGATGCGATTCATGTGTTGCTCCTTTCAGGTTTACATGCCGTGGTAGCCGGCTTCTAGTTGTCGAATGGCCTTGAGATTGGCCTGTTGTTCCTCGACGGTTAAGTTGTAGGCCGGGATCAGCCCGGTTGCGGGGTCAGGACGGGCGCCCGGTATCGGCTCGCCCTTGTGGACGTAGTCGTACCAGATGTCGCCCAGCGTGCCGTCTTCACGGCCTGCCAGCCAGCGCGCGATTGACGAGGCGCCCTGGTATGCGAGGTTGTCGGAACTGGTGGGGTCCACGTACTTGATGTTCTCCGCCACGGTGTCCACGACCGCCCCGCCCGCCTTCTTCGTCAGGTAGATGATGGCGAGCGCGATCCCGGCTACGGCGATCACTTCCATCTTGAGCACGGACGCCATTACCAGCCCATCCCCATGAGCCAGTCGGTGCCATCGGGCGCCGACGTGTCGATGATGCCGCCAGGGCCGGCCGCGTCTCCCGAGATCGCCAGTGAGATCGCCTGCGCGTTGCTGTCGATCGGCTTTCCGTCGCTCGTGACGACCTCGCCCAGCCAGTTCCGCATCAGGAACGATCCATCGCTGCCGGCCGACGATGCGCTCTGGTCCACGAGCGCTTTCCAGGCGCCGCCTAGGACGCCCTTCCAGAGTTCGTTGTTGATGTTGTTCGCCACCTTGCCGGTGCCGCTCTGCGCGATCACGGCCGGCTTCGTGGAGTTCGCCTGCGCCTGCTTCGCCATGAACATCACGCCGGCCACGGCGGCGCCCAGGATGAGGATGTCGCGGTTCATGCGCTCACCCCATAGCCGGCTTTCGACAGGATCGACGTGTAGTAGTCGCGCGTTTCGGCCGGCGCGTTGGCGATGCCCTTCTTGCGCAGATTGCCGATGCCCCAGTTGTACGCGGCGAGCGCCTGACCCCACGTTCCCGTGGCGCGGTACAGCTTCGCCAGCAGGCGCGCGGCGCCGGGGATAGCGATGTCCGGTTCGAGCGCCGCGTCGACGCTACCGAGTTCCTGCGCGGCGGTCGCCGGCATGAACTGCGCGATGCCCAGGGCGCCCGCGCTGGAACGGCGCGTGCCGTCGATGATGGCGGGCGAGTACCGCGATTCCTTCCACAGCAGCCATGCGAGGATGGACACCGGGACGCCGCTGTCCTGCGCGGCCTGGACGATCAGGTCTTGATACGGTGCCGAGCCCGAGGGCCAGCCGGTAATAGTGTTTTTCATGGTGTCGTATGTGTCCGTCAAAATGTCTGATTCTTCGTCGCCGGCCGTCACGGCTGTGGATCTCTGGTACATCTGCCACGCCACCAGCCCGAGGAGCGCGCCGGCCGCGACGATGACGACGCGCTGATCCATCAGACCGTCTCCTCGAAGTATTCGAACGTGGCGCCCAGGTCTTCGCCGCTCGTCGCGTTCACGAGGATGAGGCCGACGCCCGGGGGCAGTTGCAGCGGTTCCGTGAAGCGGAACAGCTTTAGCGACTTGTCGAGGGCCATCATGTAATTGCCAGTCCCGAGCACGGTCGCGTTATTCAACGTTCGCACCTCTGCCACCGATGCCGCCGACGCGTTGACGCGCTTGCGGGCGCCGTTCCCGTACAGGTTCGCCAGTGGCGTATCCAGACGTCGCACCGCGATGCCGTTGGCGACGGTGCCGGTCGAGAAGAACGCGATCTGCTCCACGTAGATGTTTTTCGCCGACGCCGTCGGGTTCAGCAACTGCACGTGCGCCGCCGTCGACGCACTCGGCCCGGTGTAGCCGTATGCGATTCCGGCGCTATCGCTGTTCGTCCGCGCCTTGCCGCCGTCGACCACATCCACGGTTCCAGTAATGCGGTCGTCGCGGAAGTCGTACATGCCGGCGAGGATCGTCCCGACGTTCTGCGCGCCGGTCCGGTCCTGCACGTCGACGCTCACGAAGTTCACGTTGTTGACGCCCTGCCCCGGCAACAGGTCGATGAAGCCGCCGCCGTTCAGGCGCACGCGGATCATGCCCGAGCCGCCCTTGTACTTGACGAACGTGCCGGCTACGTCGATGTGCTGCGACTGGTTCGGGCCGACGTTGAAATCGAATTGCATGCCTATTTCCCCAGGCGCGGAGCCAGCACGGCCACGGCCGCGACGATCAACACGCCGATCATGATTTTCTGTTGCGCCTGCGTCGTCCCCTTGGCGTCCGCGTACGCGTTTTGTACCTGCCCGAGCGCCGAGCCGAACGCACCTTGCGACATCGCCAGCGCGTCCCGCTGAATGGTCGATGCGCGGCTGAACGCGTCCAGTGCACGCGTATCGCTGTCCTGCACGGCATCAAGGGCGCCGTGGAAGATGTTGTCCGCGTAGTCGTATGCGTGCGCCGTGCTCGCGTTCTGGCCGCTGACCACGCCCGATGCGAAGCCCAGGACGTTCGCGAGCTGGTCGCCCACGCTTTTTACCGCGCTCGTCGCCACGCCCAGGGCGCCGGCCACCGCGCCGCCGTCCGTCGTCGTGGTGTAGACGTTCGTCGTGCTGCGGTCGCTGTTGTCGCTCCACGTGCTCGTGTTCGTCGTGCTCCGATTGCTGAAATCGGCATTCGTCGTGTTCGTGCTGCGGTTGCTGCTGTCGCTCCACACGCTGGTGGAACTGCGGTCACTGAAATCGGCATTCGTCGTCGTGTTGCTCACGCTCCGGTTGCTGAAATCCGCGTTCGTCGTGTTCGACGTGTTGTTGACGCTCCGATTGCTCAGGTCGTAATTCGTGGTGTCCCACGAATAGACCTGTCGCTGGTCATACGCGTTCGATGTGTTTTGGGTGGAATTGCTGGAATTCCCCCCGCCGAAAAGTCCCATGTGTCCGCCCTATTTCTTTTCCATGAAGATGACCGCCGCGACGATCAGCAACAGGATCATGGTCTGGTTGCCGGCCGCTGCCGGCGTGCTGACATGGCCGGCGTCCGTCGTGGCCTTGCTGCCGCCCAGGGCGACACTCCAGCCCGACGAATCGAAGCCGCTTGAGAATGCGCCCGTCGTCTGCTGCGCGCTGCCCGGCGTGACGGCTTTCGACGCCACGCCGGCCACCGCCATGATCCCGGTCGACCACGGATCAGCCGGGACCGGCACGCTCCCGTTGACGTTAATGCCCATGACGAGACGCCACGAATGCGAGGGCAAGGACGATTATCAGCATGCTGCTGCCCGTGCCGGCCACCGGCCGCACCGTCGAAACCGACGTCGGCTGGCCGACCTGGTACAGCTGGCCGTTGCCGTCGATGCCGTACGCCGCGCCGCTCTGGACGATCACCTGCGGATCGTTCAGCCTGCGATCGACGTACGAGTCGATGGCAAAGCCCAGGTGCGACATTGCCCACACGCTGAAATCGTTGTTGTTCGAGGTTTCATCCATGATGGCCCCCGATTAGAACGCTGCCAGCGGTTCCAGCACTTCCACTTCGATGGTGATCGTCTCGCCGGCCGAGAAGGTGCCCAGCACTTCCATCGTCTGCGCGTCGCGGGTATTCAGGATTTGCGACTGGTTGTCGTCTACGATGGGATCGAACACGTACAGCGATGCCTGCGGCACTTTGCGGTATTCGGCCTGGTTGAAGTCGTTCATGGTCTTGACGCTGTCTTCGATCACGATGCCGTTTTTCTTGATCTGCAATCCGGTCATGTTCGCTGAGAAGATCGCGATGCGCTTGAACAGCGAGCCACCCGCCGACACGTCCATGTGCGGGACCGGGATCGAGAAGGTACCGGCCGCGCCGATAGTGATCGTGCTGTTGTGGACCTTCGAAATCAGGTTGCGCGTCGGGGACTGCGCGCCGTCGATCTGCGGACGGTTCGTTTCGGCCCAGCCTTGCAGGGTCGGGGCGGTCGCGCCGCTGATCTGGATTTCCAGTTTCAGATTGGTGATACCGGCCGTCGTGTCGATGGCGCCCAGGTTCTGGCCGAGTTCGGTTTTGCTGCGGATCTCCGCGAAGTCCAGCGTCAGGAAGTTGGCGTTGGCCGTGATGCCGCGGTACAGGTTGCGCGCATCGCAGCGCGAACCGGTCGTGTCGTAGATGACCTTGCCGTTGGCCTTCAACTGGATCGACGTCATCATCGCCTTGGTAAAGGTCGTGCCGCCCAAGTTGAGCATGATGCGTTCGATGGTGTAGCCCAGCAGGTTCGACAGGTCCAGGGTCGCCAGACCGGTTGCGACGACGTTGTTGAACGGCAGGAGTTTAATGCGTGCGCCCATGTGTATGGCCTCCGATTACAGGTAGTCTTTGAGGACCGGCGTGCGCTTGGCGATCACGGTGCCGGCGACGCCCAGGGCGGCAGCTTTCACGGCCTGATTGGGGATGAATTTGTACGCGGCGTACAGGATGCCCAGGGCCATGGCCAGCTTGGTAAGTTCTTGTTGCGACATTTTTTGTCTGCTCCAGAAGGTTGAGGAATTGAGAGACTTCATCTTCCGAGAGCCCGGCCGCGACGGCAAAAAATGCGCCTCTAGGCAGCGCCCTTAGGCAGCACGAAAAAAAGGCCCCGAGGGGCCAATTTTTTTTCACTTTGTGGCGAAATTATCTGAATCGGACCTTGCCTATGTCCTTCTGCTTCGTTACCGGGTCGTAGCGAATCCAGTTGAACGCCTGTAGGGCTTCCAGTTCGGCCACAGGCACGCGGGTCTTGCGGGCGATGTAGTCGATGTCTTCGCCGCGCGACGTGAACAGCAGGTAGTCGGATGCGTTGCCCATGCATGTCTTGTCGGCCTCGGCCCAGCGCTGGGATATCGCGTAGATGCGCATGCCGCGTTTCAGGCCGCGCCGGATGATGATGCCCCAGTTGCCTGGCGCCTTGGATGGCGTTGTGACGTCGGCAAGTTCCTCCGCGATGATCGTCAGCGGCGCGACGTAGCGCGCGGCGTAGTAGACCGCGCCGCTCCAGAAATCGAATTCCTCTTTCAACGAGCCGCCCGCGACGTACGCCACGCGCACGTGGCCGCGCGCCTGCATCGCCTCCAGCAGTTCGCGGCGCGTCGTGACCTTGCGCCACCCCGGCAACTGCGCCCACTGGTCCTCAGGATCCCAGGCGCAGATACGGCGGTCGTTCTTCACTTCGTTGGCAACCTGCGTCGTCTTGCCGCACCGGGAGGCGCCTGAGACGACCGTCAGGCGCCCGTCTGCGGTCTTGAGCACGCTCATCCCAGGCGCACCGGTTCCGACGCCTCAGGCGCCTGTTCTACCGGCTTCGCGGCGACTGCCTTAGGCACACTCTTTTCGCGCGCCTCGACGTCTGCCTTGATGCCGTGGTACGTCGCCATCGCGATAGGCCCGCACACGACAACCATTGCGATTTCCTCGCGATACCGGCCGCCGACGTCGCCCAGGTCGACGCCGTATTTCGTCAGCACCGGCCCGACCGTCATGGCGACGGCGCCGCGCGCGTCGTCCGTGTAGACCTCGGCCAGCGACGGATACAGGCGCGACAGGAACGGGATGGCGATGTCCAGGCCCATGCGCACGGCGTTCGTGTTCTGGTCGACCTGAGCGGCCACCTCGGCGGCGGCGTGCGCGGCCTCGGCGTCCTCCAGTTTCTGGATTTCTGCGTTCGGCTGGTCCGCCGCCATTTGCAGCCGGCGCAGGTCTGCAGCCTGCTCGACGGACATTCCGCCTTCGTCGTGCGAATTTTCGTGATCCATCACAGCCCCCCGAACGCGAAGCCCGGACGGGCGGGTTTCGGTGCCGGCGCCGGGGTCGGCGCGGGAGCGGGTGCCGGCGCGGCCGGCGCCGGCTTCGGTCCCACCTGTTCCAACAGCTTGCGCGCCGCCGCCGTGTGCGGCCGTGCGAAGCCGCTGGCCTCGCAGCCGGCGTCCTGGCATTCCCATTTCAGGATGCCCGAGGCGGTTTGCTTGAGCGCGGTCGGCTCGGTGCAGCACGGGCATTTGATCTTGCCCAGGTTCTTGGCGGCGGCGGCAACCATCACAGCACCTGCAACGATGTGTTGGCGAACGTGTCGTGCACGCCCTTGTCGTCATCGAACTTGACGATGCTTTCGCCGTCGACGTCGGCGGCGCCCAGGTAGACGCCGACTTGGCCGTTGCGCTCCAGTTCTTCATCCACGACTTTGACGGCCGCGTAGACTTGGGTGAGTTGAGTTTTCATTTAAGTTGCCCTTTCAGGTTGTTCCAGTTTAGGTGAAGTGCCAGTTCGCGAAAAAACGTCTTCGCCGGGCCTGGCAAAAACAGCCCGTATTGCCTCAGGAGCGCGCAGGCTTTCGCCTCCATCGCCGCATCGGTGTCGGCGCGAGCCCGCGCGGCCGCGCGCAGGTCTGCCAGTTCAACGTCGTATTGCATCGTTTTTGTCCCTATCGGTTGGCGCGCTCGTACGCGGCCTGTGCATCGAACGCGGCGCGTGCGCGTTCGCTCAAAATCCCGACGTCGATAGGCTGTCGCGCCTCCGCCGCCAGTTCCATTGCCGCCACGTCTTCGGGCGGAATCCAGTACTTCGCGAATTCGTCGGACCCATACCAGTCGTCGTCGTTGAATTCGGCCATCGGTTCGCCCGGTTGCGCGAACCAGAGATCGCGGCATGGGCCTGCGCCGGCTCCGCCGTCGCGGGGTGCCGTACAGTTATTGACAGGGCTCCGAGGAAAGTCAAACCCGACCAGTGCGGACGTACGAGTCCAGGTGTATCGCGTCGATGCATAGACGACGTCGGGCGCGGCGCGCTCGTAGACGCCTATCGGCATCACGCGCGGCGCCATTCCGTACCGGCCTTCGGCCATCACGAGGCCGGGCTCGTTGGCGATGGCGATGCGGTAGTCGCGGCCGACGCATACGCCGCCCTGCGCGCGGATGTAGTTGGCGAAGTTCGCCGGCCGCTCGACCGTGATTTCGCCCTCGGCGTCCTGGCGTTCCACGCGCTGGCACGCATCCCACGCCAGCCGCACGGCCGGCGATGCCTGCTCGACCTTCTCGGCCGCGATGCGGCGCATTTCGCGCCACACGGTGACGGGCGGCTGTCCGATGGGTTGGAACTGGCGAATGCCCCACACGCCGGCCCAGGCGTCCACGCGCTGGCTCGCCTTCTTCGCGGCGTCCATGACGATCTTCACCGGCTGGCCGTCGGCGCCTATCACGTCGTCGTGCGCATCGGCGCTGTCGTCGTCTATGTTTTTGCTGATGTACTTCGCGATGTAGGCAGCGGCGCTGCCCTTGGATGCGTCGATGCGTTCAAACGTCGCGCGGTGCTTCTCGGCGCCGGGTTCCTGGCCGTCCACCGCGAGCGCGTAGGCGCGCACGATGCGGCAGAAGCGGCGCACCTTGTATGCCGGCATGAACAGCAGGCCGTGCCAGTGGACACAGCCGTCGTGGTGCGGCTCCGCGATGCGGAAGCCGTACGGGCTGATGTTGTGCCGGCCGTAGGCGGCGCGAATCTTCGCCCAGGTGCGCTGGAGATAAGCTTGCACCTCACGCGGCATGGCGTCGTTGTAGTTCGGGTTCACCGTGCCGGATTTCTCGATGACGGCGTGATACTTCGACGGCGCGGTCAGCGTGAAGAACACGCCGACGTGGCCGAGTTCCAGCGCGATCTCTTCGCAGCCGGCGAGGCGCAGCATCAATTCTCCGCGGCGGATGCGCTTATTGCTCGTCGTCTTGCTCGCGGCGCCTGCCAGCGTGCACTCGTATCCGTCCTCGTTCTTGATCGTGACCGACTCCAGGGCCGCGCGGTTGCGCGCTACCTGCGACAGCCGGCGCGCGACGGTCTCGTCGCTGGCGTAGGCGCCGGCACGCGACGACACGAAGCCCAGGCGGATTGCCGCCGCCTCAAATGCGCGGCCGTGGGTCTTGCGCAGGCCGCGCCGCCACCATGCCGGGTCAGTGCATCGCAGGATGGCTTGCGTATCGTCGTCCACGGTCGGCGGCTCGATGCCGCGCAGGCGGCAGATGTCGGCCATGCGAGCGCGCAGGGCGGCGGGCTCGGACGTTCCCGCCTTCTCGACGCGCTCGACCTTGCCGGCCGGGTCGGCGCTCGTCTTGCCGGTCCACGTGTAGCCGGCCAGCGGCAGGCCCGCCATGCTGCAATCGTTCGCGTAGCGCGCGGCCAGTACGCACAGGTGAGCATCGGTCGCATCCAGAGGCAGCGGCGCCGACGTGACGTCGTCCAGCAGGCGGCACAGGTTCTTGTAGCGGTCCGATTGCGCGCCGTCCGCTCGAAGCGCCTCAGACAGCGCCCTATAGGCACGACGCCCCCAGCGTTCCGGCAAGCCCTTCACGGCCTTGACGCGAATAAGGCGCTCGACCTCTACGCCGTCGTGCTCGCGGACTTTTTGGGTTCCGGCCGTGAATTCTTCGATGATCGGCATCAGTGCAGCCAGCCGTGGACGTTGGTGTTGCTCGCGCACATGCACCGCGCGATGAGTTCCATGTTCGTGACGTGCGAGAAGATCGCGGCGCGCACGCGCTCGCGGTCGGCATCACTGAACGTTGCCAGCGGCTGGACCACGCGCGCCGGGTCGAGGCCGGCGATGCTCAGGGCTCGCTGACGGTCTTTTATCGGCAGCATGTGCCACCACTGCTCACGGTTCATTTCGGCGGCGCCTGCGTCGTCCTGGCGAGCCAGGGCGGCAGCTTCTTTGCGGGAGGGGGTTCTCATGCATGCACCTTTCGGCAGCGGTTCGCAAGATCGACCAGCCACGCGGCCAGCGCTGGCGGGGTGTGTTCGCGCTCGGCCTTCGTGATTTCCGGACGCCATCCTGTGTCACCCTTGAGCAGCCTGCTACCGTCTTGACGACGGCCAGCAGGACAGCAAACGTGCGTCGCTTCACCCAGAACTATTGGCATGGTCGGTATGTCTGCCGGCTCGCAGCCGACGATGTAGAGCATGGTTGCCTTTTCGGCCCGATGCCCCCACCAGCGCTGAAAGATCGGCAGCGTCCATCCACCGAACTCGTCGCGCCGCCCTGGTCGCGGTAGCCCCGCGGCCTCCCAAAGCGTTGAACGCTTTGGATGCTCTAGCACGCCGCCGAATGCGCGCACCTGGGCGACGGCGAACAATGCAAGTGCCTTTTCATCGTCGCGCGGATTCGCGAGTGCGCGCGCCGTCCCCCACGCGCGGCACGGCGGATGCGCGACGACCGGCGCACCGCCGGCCCACTTGCGCGCGTCGCGCTCGGCGTCCCAAACGTCGCAACCCGGGATGGTCTTGTAGCAGCTGTCCGCCCTGGCGAACAACACGGCCACCTGGAGAATGTCGCCGGTCTTGGTGTCGGTCGGCGCCTTCATCGCGCCACCCAGCACAGGTATGCGGCGTACGCGAACGGCAGGCCGCGCACGGCCCAGGCGATGACGTTACGCATGGGGGCCACCCAGGAGCCAGTAAGCGAACGGCGCGGCGATCAGGAGCGATCCAGCCAGCGCGGCGAGGGCGTTTTCGACGTTGGTGCGCATTACACGGCCTCCAGTTCGGCCATCGCCGCACGCATTTCGACCAGCCGAGCACTCCAGTAATCCCGCATGAACGGGTCGAGGTCGCTTCTCATCAGGGTGTCCTGAATCTGCACGATGTGGTGGTAGATGGCAGTGCGTGCCGCCACCGCCGTCTTGTAGGAAATTTTGTAACGTTGTGTGACTGACATGCGGCCTCCTCAGGCGTCTTTTCCTCAGGCTTAAAGTGCCGCGCGGCGGGGCGTTGCGCCCCATTGCGCCTGAGGAAAGCTGAAATTCCGCGCGGCAAGGAGGAATGTACCCTGAACCCTTCGGGTACGTCAACACATCAAAGCATTGAGCCGTGCGGGTATTGAAGCTTCACAGTACGTGAGGTAAATTCCGCCACATAGTGAAAACGCCTGAGGAGGCTTCAATGAACACGATCGAATATCTAGATGCGGTCAAGCGGCGCATTGGGAAAGAGAGCGACTACGCCGTAGCCAAGGCCCTTGGCATCAATGAATCCACGATTTCCGGCTATCGGAAACGCGGCGGCCAGATGGACGACGAGATAGCGGCGAAGGTTGCCGCGCTACTGAAATTGCACCCCGCACTCGTCATTCTTGACATGCACCGCGAACGAGCGCAAACGGCAGAGCTTCGGGCCGTTTGGTCCGGCCTCATGGAAAAATTTTCCGAGTCTTTTAATACCCTCCTATCCCGCCCCTGGTCGGGCGTAGAGCGCCGCCGCGACTTGGGTCGCCGGTTAGCGCACGCTCGGGGATAGGCAGTAAATCAGGGGTATCGCGAAATATAGATTATGCGAAGAGATGCATTCGAGGCTGCCTTCGTGCCGTGTCGGTAAATTCGACACATGCATCGACAATTTCCGTGACAAATTGCCCTAAGGAAATCTATGATGCGGCTTCCTCACCTTTTCACGCCGTGTGTATCGATGTCATGCACACCGCCGCTTCTACATGCGCAATGTCAACGATATGGCTGGATGGCGGGAACGGATTTTTTCCTCGCTGTTGTCGGTCGCATTGGTCGTAGGCGCGATCTCGACCATCGCGATCATGCCGTTTCTCATCCAGCACGGCATGTGGTCCGTGGCCGTTGCCGATACCTGCACGCTGCTCTGGATGTTCGTGATCTGGCGTCTCGGGCATTTGAGTTACGCTGCACGCGTGCTCAATTTTCTCGCGGTCGTCTATGTGCTTGCGATCGTCCTGATGCTGTCGGTCGGGCCTGCGAGCCTGAGCTATCTGCTGGCGCCGCCCCTGATCGCCGCGATTCTGCTCAGTCTCCGGTCAGCGCTGCTCGCGCTGGGCCTCGGTGCCATTTCGCTCGTTGCTCTCGGGGCTGCCGGCCACATCGCTTTGAACGTGCCTGGCTGGGAGCACGCGGCACTGAAGGCGTCGCTCGTGGCCGCACTCAATTACGCGACGATCGGCACAATGCTGATCCTGACGTGCAGTACCTTGCTCAAAGGCTTGTCGCTGTCGCTCTCGGAGCTGCAACTGACCTCGGCGGCGGTATCGCGCCTGAACGATATGGTGTTGATCACCAAGGCCACCGGCGGGGGCGACGACTCACGGCCCGTTATCTTCGCCAACGACGCGTTCCTGCAGCGTACCGGCTATGCCCGCGACGATATCGTCGGACGCAGCCTGCTCATGCTGCAGGGACCGGACACCGACCCCGCGACAGAGGCTCGCATCGTCGAGGCCATGGGTTCGGACCAGCCCTGCCATGTCGAACTGGCTACCCGTACGCGGCTGGGTGAAACCTTCTGGGTCGAGGTGGACATAGTGCCGTTCTCCCATTCCGGCGAGCGTGTCAGTCACTGGGTCGTCGTCGGCCGCGACATCACCGAGCGCCGGAGCGCGGCCGAGGCGATTCATCGACTGGCGTTCTACGATGTGCTGACCGGGTTGCCGAACCGGCGCCTTTTGATGGAGCGGCTGGACGTCGTGGTCGCCGAGGCCCGCACGGGTAGCGCGCTTGGCGCGGTCATGTACGTCGACCTCGACAACTTCAAGGACGTCAACGATGCGCGCGGCCATGTCGTCGGCGACACCCTGCTCGTCCATGCCGCCGAGCGTATTTGCCGCGCGGTCCGTGGCAGCAACACGGTGGCACGCATCGGCGGCGACGAGTTCGTCGTGCTGCTGGGAGGGCTCGACGCGGACCCCGCGGCCGCGACACGCTCGGCCCTGGACGCCGCGGCGACGATCCGTGCCGCGCTGGCCGCACCGCTGCAGCTCGACGGCCAGCCTTATTACATGGCGGCCAGCATCGGTCTCGCGCTTGCACAGCATGCCGACACAAGTAGCGACGACCTGTTGCGCGAAGCGGATACGGCGATGTACCACGCGAAGGCCGGCGGGCGCAACAGCGTCATCCTGTTCGAGACGGCCATGCTCACGGAAGCGCAGCGCAAGCTGGCGCTCGAACGCGATCTCGCGCAGGCCCTGGAGCACGGCGGTCTGGCGATGCACCTGCAGGTGCAGGTCGACCCCCAGGGCACGCCAGCAGGCGCGGAGCTTCTGATGCGTTGGCAGCGCGCGGATGGCACGTGGGTGCGTCCCGACATTTTCATTCCCGTCGCTGAATCCAGCGGTTTGATCGTACCCTTGGGCAATTGGGCATTGCGCCAGGCGTGCGCAGCCTGGCTGACACTGGAACGCGCCGGATGTCCGCTGCCGCTGTCGATCAATGTCAGCCCGCTGCAGTTCCGCCAGCCGGACTTCGTCCGCCAGGTCCGGACGATCCTCGCGGAAACCGGCGCCCCGGCCCAGCACCTTATCTTCGAGGTGACCGAGGGCCTGCTGATCGAAGACATCGGCCAGACGATCGCGCGCATGCACGAGCTGGCCGACCTGGGCATCCGTTTTTCGGTCGACGATTTCGGTACCGGCTATTCGAATCTGGCCTACCTGAAGAAAATGCCTCTGTATGAACTGAAGATCGACAAAAGCTTCATGCTCGACACGCCGCACGATGCCAATGGCACGGCGATCGTGCAGGCGATCCTCGCGATGGCGCGGCATCTCGGGTTGCGCGTCGTGGCCGAGGGCATCGAAACCGAAGCGCAGGCGAACTACCTCATGCAGCAGGGTGGCGCGTACATGCAGGGTTTCCTCTACCACCGGCCGATGCCGCTCGACCAGGTCATCGGCCGGCTGCGCCGTACCGAGCCGGAATCGGCCAGCTTGGCAGGGTAGCCTGGCCGGCGCAGCCGCATTCCCGCGCGCGCGTACACCGGCCGTCGCGCCGATCCGCGGCGAGGGCGCCGCTTTCGCGATCGCAGCGAACGACCGCCCTCCTCCCGGCCCCGTGCATCAGTGCCACGCTTCAGCGCCGTCACGGACGCTTTTGTGTGACCCGTCACGCGAATTCAAGTCCGCATCCGAAGCACGCCGGATCGTGTTCGAGCACGCGTCGCTGCCGAAGATATTCCAATGCATCCAGATAGCGGCGGCGCTGTTACGTGGCCGCTACGTACTTGTTACTTCTTTCACTCGCCGACCGCTTCGATAATCAATCCATTCGGTGGCGATAACGAACTTGGTTGAAGCGCCACCTCTCGGGCCGACATTCATTGCGCGCTCCGCAATCAATATCCGGCTTACGGGGCAGCGCCGTTCCGCTGCATCGGGCACGCACATCGATGCGCCGGCTATCAATTGGCTTCAAGTGCATCGGTTCGTGCTTTTCAAATATTCTGGGGGCAGCGATGTCAAAATTCGGCAAATCGGCAAACAATCTTCACCACGTTCAAAACCAATGGGGTGGCTCGTCCGCCGCGTGGAACGAAGGCGGCATGTGGGTCATCGGCGGGCGTAGTGGCCAGAACGTCGTGGCGTTGAACATCAGCTCTTCCGACGGCGGCAAGACGTTTACCGGCAGCATGGCATATGCCGGCGAAGGACAGATCGGATTCAAGGCGACGCTGACCCAAAACAATACCTATACCGTCGAAAACCAGTGGGGCGGCAGCGACGCGCCGTGGCACCCGGGCGGCACGTGGGTCATCGGCTGCCGCGTCGGCCAGGGCGTGGTTGCCGTCAACGTCGAGTCCAGCGATGACGGCAATACGCTCGCAGGCAGCATGACGTACAACGGCGAGGGCCCGATCGGATTCAGGAGTCAATCGGCGGATGGCGGGGCGTTCGCCGTCGACAATCAATGGGGCGGTTCCGCCGCGCCGTGGCACCAGGGCGGCACGTGGGTCATCGGGTCGCGCGACCAGGGCGTGACATCGGTCCAGATCAGCTCGGCGGACAATGGCAAGACCTTTACCGGCACCATGAGCTATGTCGGCGAAGGGCCGATCGGATTCCGTGCCACCGCCGTGGCCGGCAATAACTATGCGGTCGAGAACCAATGGGGTGGAGACTCGGCACCGTGGCATCCGGCCGGCGTGTGGCTAATCGGCAGCCGGGGCAGCCAGAACGTCACCGCACTCAATATCACATCCAACGACGGCGGCAATTCCTTCCAAGGCGACATGGCATATAGCGGCGAAGGCCAGATCGGCTTCCGCTCGACGATCCAGCCGCAATAAACAGAGATAAGCCAGGCCACAGGTCAGCCGATGGCGGACACCGTCCAGTGCAAACTGGACGGTGTCGAATGAAATCCGGACCTGTTCAGCAAGCACCGAACTGAAATTCGATCCCCGTTCCCGACACCCCGCGTGTCCATCGGCTCAGCGCCGATTCATACGCAATCCGACATTCTCCCCCTCACCTACTGGTCATGCCAGCTGCATCCCGACCGGCGACGGGCGCCAGCGTGCGGACGACGTTCGCCCGATTTTACATTTCGTCAAGCTGTAAGAAAGCCGGGGTTGTCCATGATGCATTGCAAGAATAGCCTTGCGCGTAACACATGTAACGACGCCATGTAACAATTCGGTATCGATCGAAAACAAGATCGACTCGCGTCCGCAAGGCGGACACCTCCATGCCTGGGTTGACATACGAACTCTCATCAACGTGAATACCGACACGCTCACCCGCCCCCCCTCCATTGCCGCTGTCACCGGCTCGGCAGGCAAGGCATGGCGCACGCGAACGCGCTTTCGTTTCGGTACCTGGCTGATCGACCCGTCGGCCAACTGCATCAGCGACGGGGCAGAGTCGCGCACGATGGAACCGCGTACGATGGATGTACTGGAAGCGCTGTGTCGCGCAAACGGTGGCGTCGTCAGTGCCGAAGAGCTGCTTGAGCAGTGCTGGGGCAGTACCCTCCACGGCGACAGCCCGGTGCACAAGAACATTGCCCAGTTGCGAAGGCTGCTGGGCGACGATGCCGGCAAGCCGCGCTTCATCGAAACCATCCGCAAGCGCGGTTATCGTACGGTGGCACCGATCGATTTCAGTGTCGACGCGCCCGCCCCTCCTGTGCACTGGGACGGCGGTTCGCCGTTCCGCGGCCTGCTGGCCTTCGACGCGGCGCATGCCGCCGTCTTTCATGGCCGCGACGCGGCGACGGCCAAGCTGGCCGCGGCGGCGCGGGCGCAGGTCGCGC